>ERZ506993.432-NODE-432-length-22413-cov-5.13494_pt1 | contig 22413 bp, 16 predicted proteins | sample MGYA00513167_ERZ506993 | MGnify/ENA metagenome assembly ERZ506993 | reverse complement strand
GTTTGACTGCTGAGGACAGATTGAAACGCATTATTCAGGCAGAAGCAGAGAGAGAGTCTGCGTAAATAATATAAAAAATATCCACGCACCCCCTTGACAAAAGCTTTCAGAGGACACCCTATTGTCCGCGATGGAGACTGCCGGAAAAGAGGATATGCCAGAGGATGCCGAGCGAAAAGGTCTGGGGACACCGGCCACCCGTGCCGGTATTTTGGAAAAGCTGGTATCTGCCGGTTTTCTGGAACGCAAAAAGAATAAGAAAACCGTTCAGCTTCTTCCTTCCCACGATGCGGTTTCGCTGATCACCGTCCTGCCGGAACAGCTGCAATCGCCGCTTCTGACTGCCGAGTGGGAGTACCGCCTGGGCGAGATCGAGCGCGGGCAGCTTGCCCCGGAGGAGTTTCTGGATGGGATCAGCACCATGCTGGGAGACCTGGTGGGGACTTATCAGGTCATCAAGGGAACCGAGTACCTGTTCACTCCGCCCCGTGAGGTGGTAGGCAAATGCCCTCGCTGCGGCGGTGAAGTTGCAGAACTGCAAAAAGGCTTCTTCTGTCAGAATGATTCTTGCAAATTTGCAATCTGGAAAAATAACAAATGGTGGGCTGCCAAGAAAAAACAGCCGACCAAGGCTGTGGTGTCTGCACTGCTGAACGATGGCCGTGTCCGTGTAATGGGCCTATATTCGGAGAAAACCGGCAAGACCTACGATGCCACTGTGGTTTTGGAGGACGATGGACAGTACGCCAACTTCAAGCTGGAATTTGACCAGCGGAAAGGAGGCAGCCGATGAAGCTCTCTTTAGTGGAACGGGAAACCATTCTCCTCTATAACCAGGCAGAACCAATGGCTGAGGTCTACACCCACGATCCCCGTCTGATGGAGAAGCTGGAACTGCTGGCAAAAAAGCACCCCGACCAGATCACCCGAAAGGACGCCCATAACTTTACCGTCCCCAAGCGGTGTGTATCAGTCAGGGAGCCATACAGCGCAGAACGCCGCAAAGCTGCCAGTGAGCGGGCGAAAGCTGCCGGATACCAGCCCCCTGTGAGAAAGTCCAGCAGTTAAAGGCACATGGCAGAGAATGTATTTGAAGCAGTCAAGCAGTCGGTCAGCACCAGAGAAGCGGCAGCGTTTTATGGGATCGAGGTCAAACGAAATGGTATGGCCTGCTGTCCCTTTCACGATGATAAGAACCCCAGCATGAAGGTAGACCAGCGGTTCCACTGCTTTGGCTGCGGTGCAGATGGGGATGTGATCGACTTTACCGCAAAGCTCTTTGACCTCTCCCCAAAAGAAGCGGCGGAGAAACTGGCACAGGACTTTGGCCTGATCTATGACAGTCAGGCCCCTCCCCGCAGGAAATATGTCCGGCAGAAAACCGAGGCACAAAAGTTTCGAGAGGACCGGCAGCGGTGTTATCGCGTACTGTCCGATTACTACTATCTGCTGAAAAAATGGGAGGCCGACAATTCTCCCCGGACACCAGAGGAAGAACCGCACCCCCGTTTTGTGGAAGCGATCCAGAAGAAAACCTATGTAGAGTACCTGCTGGACCTTTTTCTTTATGAAAGTGAAGAAGAACAAAAGGCATGGATTGCAGACCACACAGCAGAAATCACACACTTGGAAAGGAGATTGAAAATCATGGCTGAGAACAAACCGACCAACCGAGAGCGGCTAAGGGAAATCACGGATGGCATCGAGCAGGGTATCAAAGAATTGTTCGAGAGTGAAAAATATATGCGCTATCTGTCCGTCATGTCCCGTTTCCACCGCTATTCGGTAAACAACACCATGCTCATCTATATGCAGAAGCCGGACGCCACTTTGGTGGCCGGATACAATAAGTGGAAAGACCAGTTTGAGCGTCATGTAAAAAAGGGCGAGCATGGCATTACCATCATTGCCCCCACACCATACAAGAAGAAAATCGAGGAGCAGAAGCTGGACCCGGACACCAAGGCTCCGATTTTGGATAAAGACGGAAAGATCGTTACAGAGGAAAAAGAAATCGAAATCCCCATGTTCCGCCCGGTCAAGGTCTTTGATGTGAGCCAGACTGACGGGAAACCTTTGCCGGAGCTTGCTTCCTCCCTTTCCGGAAATGTGCCCAATTATGAGGCATTCATAGAGGCTCTGCGCCGCAGCGCGCCGGTGCCAATCACTTTTGAAGCAATGGCCGCCGATACGGACGGCTATTTTTCTGCCGATCATCAGAAAATCGCTATTCGTCAGGGCATGAGCGAAGTGCAGACGGTTTCGGCCACAGTCCACGAGATTGCCCACAGCAAGCTCCACAATCAGAATAAGATTCAGATTGCCAATGACGAGAAGTATCAGGAGATTGAGCTGTTTAATAAACCCGGTTTGTTTTCCAATGGGCGGATTACCCGTGATACTCTGCCGGAGGGCGTTTACTGCTACGACCTGCGCGGTTCTGACTATGACCCCGGCGATCCGATTTATGTGGAGGACCGAGTTGGCGTAAACCATGCAGGCTCTGTGATTCTGGCAGAACCCTTAGACCTTTCAAAAGAAGGGTATCTTCGGTTGACCGAGGAAGAAGGGCTGAATTTTGTCGGTGGCTTTTCTACCCTCGCTCAGTTTTTGCAGGAACAGAAGAAAGACCGCCATACGGAGGAAGTGGAGGCTGAAAGTATCTCCTATGCGGTCTGCAAATATTTTGGGATTGAGACCGGAGAAAACAGCTTCGGCTATATTGCCAGCTGGAGTCAGGGCAAGGAACTGAAAGAACTGAGAGCCAGTTTGGAAACCATCAACAAGACCTCCGGCACTTTGATCTCTGACATTGAGCGCCACTATAAGGAAATCTGCAAAGAGCGTGGGATTGACCCCAATGCAAAAGCAGAACCGGAAACCGCCCCGATCGAGCAGCCAGCAGATGCCGCTAAGGATACTCTGACCTACTATGCAGCAGAGTGTATGGAGTTTCCAAACCTCGGAGAATACCACGATAACCTGTCTTTGGAGGAAGCAATCCGCATTTATCAGGAGATTCCGGCAGAGCGAATGAACGGGATCAAGGGCATTGGCTTTGAGCTGAAAGACGGAAGCGACTATGAAGGATCGTTCCCTATTTTGACCGGGCAGACCATTGACCTGGACACCATCCAGGCAATCGACTATTACCGTGATAATCCTCTGGTGCAAAAAGCGGTAAAGGAACTGGCTGCGGCCATGCCGGAAATGGAGGTGCTGGGGGCGGACGCCAACCAGCAGGAGGCTTTGTTTCTGATCAACGATGCCACCTATCTTCATATCCAGCCCTGTGACAGCGGATGGGACTATACCCTTTACGATGCCGCATCCATGAAAGAGCTGGATGGCGGTCAGCTGGATATGCCGGAGCTTTCCCATATGAAGGCAGTTCTCCAGATTTGTGATGACAACGATTTGGGCAAAGACTCGGTAAAATACGCACCGTTGTCCATGATTGAGACCTTGCAGGAAGCGGCCTATCAGCAGATGCAGGCAGAGGTCCGTCAGATGACTGCTTCTTCCCAGCTGCCGGAGGCACAGGAGCAGGCACTGGATGAATACCCCATGCCGGATGAGCAGGTATCCACACCGGATATGCAGGAATACGGATACTCCTATGATGGGATGCTCCCTGTTACCAGAGAACGGGCGCTGGAACTGGATGCCGCCGGTTTGACTGTCTATGTGCTGCATGAGGATAATACGGAGAGCATGGTGTTTGACCCACAGGAGATCATGGAGCATGGCGGTCTTTGCGGTGTGGACCGTGAGGAATGGGAGAAAAGCCCTCAGTTCCATGAAAAGGTCATGGAGCGTCAGGAACATCAGCAGGAACGAGAACAGGCATTTCTCTCCCAGAATAGAGACTGCTTTGCCATCTATCAGGTGAGCCGTGATGATCCGCAGAATGTGCGCTTTATGAATCTGAACTGGCTAAAGTCCCATGATATTTCCATAGACCGCAGCAATTATGACCTAATCTACACCGCTCCGCTGAGTGAGTCTGGCACTGTACCGGAGCAGCTGGAAAAACTCTATCAGCAATTCAATCTGGAAAAACCCGTGGACTTTCACAGTCCCTCCATGAGCGTCAGCGACATCGTTGCGATCAAGCAGGACGGTAAGGTATCCTGTCATTACTGTGACAGCGTTGGTTTTACCCAGATCCCTGGATTCTTGCCGCAAAATCCGCTGAAAAATGCGGAGATGGCCGTGGAGGACGATTACAGCATGATCGACGGTATCATCAACAATGGCACAAAAGAGCCTACGGTGGCAGAGCTGGAACAGCAGGCCCGAAGCGGTCAGCCCATTTCCCTGACGGATCTGGCAGCTGCCACCCATCGGGAGGAACGGGAAAAGAAGAAATCCGTTGTGGACCAGCTGAAAAGCCAGCCCAAAGCAGAACACAAAAAGACAGCACCCAAAAAGAGTGCGGAAAGGGAGATTTGATATGGGAAACTTTACTTTTGAGGAAATGAACCTGATGTGCATTTACAATACCGGCAGCCGCACCGGATTGATCAACAGCCTGCGTGAGATGCGCGGCGAGCTATCACCGGAGGAAGCGGAACTGAGGGAGCTGACCGACAGCGCCCTTACAAAGCTCTGTGCGATGACCGATGAGGGCTTTTCCCAGCTGGAGCTGTACCCGGATTTTGACCAGTAAATTTATCGTGCAAAAATATAGTGAGAGAAATTGTATGGAGGATAAGCGATTTCTCACAATTCTTTACAAAATCCCACTATACTTAGAGGGATGAATAAAGTATAATAACCTTATTAGCCTTGTGGATAAGGTTGATTATAAAAGCAAAGATAAAAACGCAACGCATATAACGATATATGCCAGAGCCGGTAGGTAGCCCGGCCGTCCTGTTTATCAGGGTAAGTAACCTGCCCCTCCGGGTTGTCCATTCTTTGCTCATAGCAATCATTAAGGAGGGATTGTCATGAGTACAAGTATAGGCAAACTGACAGTGTTTTTTGAAGAACCATTTTGGGTAGGTGTTTTTGAACGAATTGAAAATGGTAAGCTTTCAGTTTCCAAAGTAACATTTGGAGCAGAGCCAAAGGACTATGAGATTTATGAGTTTGTTTTGAAGAATTATAACGGTTTACGGTTTAGCCCGGCGATAGAAACCGTCATAAAAGAACAAACTAAAAATCCGAAGAAACTTCAGCGTGAAATTCACAAGTCAATGTCTGCCAAAGGAATTGGAACAAAATCTCAGCAGGCGCTACAACTACAACATGAACAATGCAAACAGCAGCGTAAAGCTAAAAGTAGAGAAGAAAAAGTGGCAGAAGAAAAGAGACTATTTGAATTAAAACAGCAAAAGAAAAAGGAAAAACATCGGGGGCGTTAAGCCCTTGATGTTTTTCAAAATAAAGTTCTCAACACAATGTTAAATTTTGTTATGAACACTTGTGCATTGATGATTATTTTGAACTTAGGAGGTGTTTAATGAAAACGGTTCTTTTACATGGGTTGGGACAAACTGCACAGGACTGGAAAGAAGTAGTCCAACAACTATCAATTTCCGATGTCGATTGCCCAGAACTTTTTTCTTCAACAGAAGATGAAATATCATATTTGAAGATTTTGGGCGATTTAGAACAGCGGTATTCTGAAGTAAAAGAGCCGCTTCGTATCTGCGGTCTTTCGTTAGGTGCGCTTCTTGCGATTGATTTTGCTATTCGGCATGAAGAAAAAGTGGCTTCGATGGTTTTGATTGGCGCACAATATAAAGTTCCAAGTTTACTGATAGATTTTCAAAATCTTATCTTCCGTTGTATGCCAAACAAGGCTTTTGAAAGTATGGGATTATCAAAAAGCAGCACCATAAAATTGGCTCACTCTATGCGGTCATTGGATTTTACTTCGCAATTAAACAATATTCGTTGTCCAGTGACAATTTTGTGTGGCAAAAAGGATACTGCCAATCTAAAGGCTTCTAAAAGGCTAAAAGAATTGCTACCCCAAGCTACTTTGCACATCGTTCCAAATGCAGGACATGAACTCAATAAATATGCACCAAACACGATTGCAGAGATATTAAATCAGTAAATTTATCGTGTTGGGATGACATAGTGAGAGGAATTATCTGACGGATAAACAGTTTCTCTCACTTTTTAACAATAGCCCACTATACTTAGAGAGATGGAAGAAGTATAATGAGAGCAACGATAAATTTGAACTTGAATGGGAGAAAGTATAAAATGGATATTTCCAGTTTTCAGATTTGATAACTTGGAAGTTGTGGAGGGAATTTTACATGAATAGAAAAGAAATAACAACAAAAGAAGATTTATACAAAGTAATAGAATTGTTAGAAAAGACGGGAATTACATATTGGTTGGATGGTGGATGGGGTGTAGATATTTTAGCAGGCAAACAAACAAGAAGTCATAGAGATATAGATATAAATTTTGATGCTAAATATATGGATAGATTATTAGATGTGCTATTGAATTTAGGGTATAAAATTGATACGGACTGGAGACCAGTCAGGATAGAACTATATAGTGATGAATTGGGTTATTTGGATATTCATCCATTTGTTTTGAATGAAGATGGAACTTCAAAACAAGCTGATTTAGAGGGTGGCTGGTACGAGTTTGAAAAAGACTACTTTAGTTCTGCCTTTTTTGAAGGGAAAAAAATTCCGTGTATATCATTAAAAGGGCAAAAAGTTTTTCATTCAGGTTATGAATTAAGAGATAAAGATGTGCATGATATTTCAATTCTTGAAGGGCTATCAGAATAATTTTATTGTGATTTCTAAAAATTCTAATTTGTATAACCAATAATAATTTAATATTCACAGTTTCACCCAGCAGGAAATCTTTTTAGGTTTCCTGCTTTTCTTTTACCCAAAAACCGAAAGGAGGACAAAACACCATGCCAACCAAAGCTGAACGATATGCACAGATGGCAGACAAGGTGGCAACGCAGCTCACGGGGAGCTGGCAGGAATGGGCAGGGTTTCTCACCACTGCTTCCCGCCTTTACAAGTACCCGTTCCATGAGCAGCTGATGATTTACGCCCAGCGACCGGACGCCACCGCCTGTGCAGAGTACGATTTGTGGAATGAAAAGATGGGCCGATATGTAAGGCGCGGTTCCAAGGGGATCGCTCTGGTGGACGATTCCGGGGACAGGCCCAGCCTGCGCTATGTCTTTGACATTTCCGACACCGGAACCCGTGAACATTCCCGCACACCCTGGCTGTGGCAGCTGGAGGAGCGCCATCTGGATTCCGTGCAGACCATGCTGGAGCGCACCTATGATGTCTATGGTGATGACCTTGCCGGACAGCTCACCGAGGTAGCCGGAAAACTGGCTGAGGAATACTGGACGGAGCATCAGCAGGACTTCTTCTATATCGTTGACGGTTCCTTTTTGGAAGAATATGATGAGTATAACATCGGAGTGCAGTTTAAGGCAGCCGCCACCGTCAGCATCACTTACGCTTTGATGTCCCGCTGCGGACTGGAGCCGGAACGCTACTTCGACCACGAAGATTTTATGGCGATCTTTGATTTCAACACCCCGTCCACCATCGGGGCGCTGGGAACAGCGGTCAGCCAGATTAACCAGCAGGTGCTGCGGCAGATCGGCGTCACCGTCCGAAATGCAGAGCGTGAAGCCAACCAAGAAAGGAGCAAACAAGATGAACAATCCCATGACCTATATCCAGAACGGAGACTATCTGATTCCCGACCTGAAGCTGAGCCAGCAGCCGGAGAAACCCCTGGGCAAGTACGGAAGGATGAGGAAAACCTACCTGAAGGAACACCGTCCCATCCTCTACAACCAGATGTTGCTGAGCGAGAAGCTGTACCCGCACCTTCTGGAGATCGACGAGACCGCCCAGAGCAGACTGGAGCAGATGATGCCCCAGCTGGCGAAGGAAGCGGGAGCCACCGAGGAACTGAAAGCCAGCGATCCCATGAAGTGGGTGGGGCTGATGAACACCTGCAAAGCCCAAGCCGAGGAGATCCTGATGGCGGAGCTTATCAACAGCTGACCCTAAACCTGTTCCTCTCCGAAGCGGAACAGATCCAATCCATAGATGAAGCAGAGAATGTAGCGCATACATCCTCTGCTTTTTCTTTTGCTCAAAATGATATTGACCATGTGCTGCGTTTGGGCGGCAATACAGACCGTCAGAGGGAGCGTGTGGTTGCAGCCTTTGAAAAGCAGAAAACCACCGCTGAGATTGCCGAGATACTGAAAACGCTGTACCACGGTGGCAACGGCCTTGGCAGTGTGAGTGCATGGTATGCCGAGGATGGTATCCATCTTTCCCACGGGAAGTCTGTCCGTTATGACAGGTCTGCCCAGGTCATTTCTTGGGAGCGCGCCGCAGAGCGTATCGGGGAGCTTTTGGAAAGTGGTCAGTTTGCCTCCAATGTGGAGCTTGCAGAAGCGGCAGGCTATGAACGCTCCCTCCTCTCGGAAAAGCTCTGGTATCTGTACCACGATCTCAGTGATGACGCCAGAGAAGCCGGATATTTGTCCTGCCTGTCAGAGATCAAAGGCAATGGGTTCCCGGAGGAGACCCGCCGCCTGACGGAGCAGCTGAATGACCCGGCCTTCCGTCAGACCCTCAAGGAAGAATACGCCGCCTTCTGGACTGCCTATCAGCAGGACCGTGACCTGTTGCGCTTTCACTACCATAGGCCAAGGGAAATCTGGGAGAACCTGAAAGACCTTGACCTGCCCCGCAGGACTTTTTCTTCGGACCTTTCTCAAGTGCCAACCGTCCAGCACTTCATTACCGAGGATGAGATCGACGCCGCCATGACCGGCGGCAGCGGTTTCGCCGGAGGAAAAGGCCGTATCTATGCGTTCTTCATGGAAAACCACACGGACAAGGAAAAAGTGAGATTCCTCAAAGACGAGTATGGCATTGGCGGACGCTCTCATGCCCTGTCCGGCGCAACACACAGCGGCGAAGATCACGACGGAAAAGGAGTGCACTATAAAAAGCAGGACTGCCCGGATGTTCACTTGAACTGGGAAAAGGTTGCCAAGCGCATTACCTCTCTTGTTCAGAAAGGCCGCTATCTTACCGAACAGGAACAGGCGCAGTATGATAAAATCCAGGCTGAAAAGGAACTGGCCGAAGAAGATGCCATCCAAGCCCAGCAGCCGGATTCTGCCGTGTGGGAATATAACGGTGTCAAGGTGCGCCACCCGGATGATATGATTCTGTATCAGATGGGCGATTTCTTTGAGCTGTACGGTGAGGATGCCAAAGAAGCCGCTGCGGAACTGAACATCAATCTCACTACCCGTGCGATTCCGGGCGGTGGCCGTGTGGAAATGTGCGGGTTTCCGGCAAATCAGCTGGAGCAGATGGTGGAACAGCTGCGTGATAAGCATGATGTGACCATTTCCGCTGTACCGGAGGACGGCAAGGAGCGTCAGGAATATTCCATGCCCTCTATCAACCATGAAGCGGAACAGCACATCAACGCTCAGGAAGCGGAGTTTGGTGCAGACGGGAACAGAGTATTCCGGGATACAGAAGCAACCGCAGCCCCTACAATTCGGGAAATGTACGAGCAATATAAGCCTGTGGTGACTGCCGCCATTTCCGAGGATGCCGCATACTGCAATGCCTGCGGTCATTCTGACCGTGAAAATGCTGTCATCGAGGGCAATGCTGCTGTGCGCCGTGCGGTCCTTGGTTCTAAGGATATGGAGCTGATCCGCCTTTATTCTGATATACCGGAGTTCCGCCAGCGTCTGCACCGGGAAGTGATCGACGAAACCTATCCAAAGCTCCATGAACTTCTGCGCCCTCTTTCTCAAGAAGATATTGATACTGCCCTTTGTGCATGGAACGGCAATATTGAGAGTAAACACGCTGTCGTCCGCTACATGAAAGACCATGCAAGAGAGAAAGATACCGCTGCATGGCTGGCTCAGGAATACGGTGGCAGCAACAGCAACAGCCTGTTCGTTGTCCGTGCCGGAAGCCCGGAGGAAACGCAGCTGCCCTGGCCGAAGGTACAGCGCAGGCTTGCCCAGCTTATTCAGGAGGACCGGTTCTATACCGAAGAAGAACAGGACCGTTTTGACAACATCGACCCTATCGCCATCCGGGAAGCCCTGGAGGAAAGAGGAATCGTCAATGGTCAGGTGGCAGACCCGGAAAAACTGGACAATGACCCGTTTATCCAACAGGTGATGTCGGATGTAGAGCAGATTGCAGCTGCCGAGACAGAGCAGACTTCCGAAGTTTCCATTTCCGATGAGGAATATGATGCAGTTCGCCGCCCAACTCCGCAAAGAACCTCCTATGACCCTGCCGCCCCGGTCTATGCCGTGGGCGATACCGTGTATATCGAGGATGACGCCTATCAGATCACCGAGCTGCGGGATGACACCGTACAGCTTCTGCCCATTGGTATGGTATATCCCATCTACCGGGCAGAGCGCAAAGAACAGTTCGAGCAGCTGCTTCGGGCAGATCGCCGTAATGCTTACTATACCGAGTTTCTTCCCGTTGACCCGGACAAGGCGGATCAGGACCTGCGGGATGTATTGGCGCATGGACTGATTGATGAAGCGGATAAAAAGCAGCTTTCCACGCTGCTGCAATCCGGCAGGAGCAACAGCGAGATTACCTACTGGCTGAGCAGAGCCTATCCCCGTGAGATCGAGACGCTGGATCTGGAGACCGGTGATATTGCCGATTACCGTACCACGGCACAGGGCATAGAGCTGGAAGTCATGGATGCAGAGGAAAAGCGTCTGGCTATGCTGTATTTCCGCTGGGATGAGGTTGCGCCTTTGCTGCGTGGGATGTATGCCCGCCAGCTGGACGGTTTTGGACAGGAACGCTCCGAACCGGCTGCTGAAGTCCCGGCCTTCCATTCCGAGACCGTAGCCGTTTATCCGGGCGATAAAAACAATCTGCCCTATGATGTGGTGGTGGAACGGCTGCATATCGAGGAGCCGGAGCCACCAGCCCCTGTGACTGAGCCGGAGAAAACCTTTGAGGAAGTGCTGGACGAACACCCGGTTTCCATTCAGGTCAATGGACAGTGGCAGACCTTCCCCAATGCCAAAGCTGCCGAAGAAGCCTCCTATGAGGAATACAAGGCCAACCTGCGCCGCAATGCACAAAACTTCCGTATTACCGATGAGCATTTGGGCGAAGGCGGTCCGAAAGCTAAGTTCCAGGCAAATATCAATGCCATTCGTTTGCTGAAAAATCTGGAAGCTGCCGGACAGCAGGCAAGCCCCGAACAGCAGGAAGTCCTATCCCGCTATGTGGGCTGGGGCGGTCTTGCCGACGCCTTTGACCCGGAAAAACCGGCATGGGCTTCCGAGTATGCCCAGCTGAAAGAGCTGCTGACCCCAGAGGAATATGCCGCCGCCAGAAGCTCCACCCTCAACGCCCATTACACCAGCCCTACGGTCATTCAGGCCATCTATGAAGCGGTGGGCCGTATGGGGTTTGAGACCGGAAATATTCTGGAGCCATCTATGGGTGTGGGCAATTTCTTCGGTATGCTGCCGGAGGAAATGCGAAACAGTCGTCTGTACGGCGTGGAACTGGACCCAGTTTCCGGGCGCATCGCAAAGCAGCTCTATCCCAAGGCGGACATCACAGTAGGCGGCTTTGAGACCACTGACAGGCGTGACTTCTTTGACCTTGCCATCGGCAATGTACCTTTCGGTCAGTATCAGGTCAACGACAAAGCCTACAACAAGCTGAATTTCAGTATTCACAACTACTTTTTCGCCAAAGCACTCGACCAGGTGCGTCCCGGCGGCGTGGTGGCTTTTGTAACCTCCCGCTATACCATGGACGCCAAGGATTCCACCGTGCGCCGCTATCTTGCCCAGCGTGCCGAGCTGCTGGGAGGTATCCGTCTGCCTAATGACGCGTTCAAAAAGAATGCCGGTGCCGAGGTGGTATCGGACATCATCTTCCTCCAAAAGCGGGACCGCCCGCTGGACATCGTGCCGGAATGGACTCAGACCGGACAGACAGAGGATGGGTTTGCCATCAACCGGTATTTTATCGACCACCCGGAAATGGTGCTGGGCAGACAGGAGCCGGTAAGCACCGCTCATGGTATGGACTACACCGTGAACCCCATCGAGGGACTGGAGCTTTCCGACCAGCTGCATGATGCAGTGAAGTATATTCATGGCACTTATCAGGAGGCAGAGCTGCCGGAGCTGGGCGAAGGCGAAGCTATTGACACCTCCATTCCTGCCGACCCCAATGTGAAGAACTATTCCTATGCCATTGTAGACGGGCAGGTGTACTACCGGGAAAACAGCCGCATGGTGCGCCCTGACCTCAACGCTACCGCCGAAGCCCGTGTGAAAGGTCTTGTGGGACTGCGGGATTGTGTGCAGGAACTGATCGACCTTCAGATGGATGCAGCGGTTCCGGACAGCATCATTCGGGAGAAGCAGGCGGAACTGAACCAGCTCTATGACAGCTTTTCTGCCAAATACGGTCTCATCAATGACCGTGCAAACCGTCTGGCCTATGCAGACGATTCTTCCTATTACCTGCTCTGTGCGCTGGAAGTCATCGACGAGGACGGAAAGCTGGAGCGCAAGGCGGATATGTTCACCAAACGGACCATCAAGCCCCATCAGGCAGTGGCTGTGGTGGATACGGCAAGTGAAGCGCTGGCGGTGTCCATCTCGGAAAAAGCCTGCGTGGATATGGGCTATATGAGCCAGCTTACCGGAAAAACAAAAGAAGAACTGGCCGGAGAACTGCAAGGCGTGATCTTCTGTGTACCGGGACAGTTGGAGAAAGACGGCACACCCCATTATGTGACTGCTGATGAATACCTTTCTGGCAATGTACGCCGCAAACTGCGTCAGGCGCAGCGGGCGGCACAGCAGGACCCTTCCTTTGCAGTAAATGTGGAAGCTCTTACCGCCGCCCAGCCCAAAGACCTGGATGCGTCGGAGATCGAGGTGCGTCTGGGCGCTACCTGGATCGACAAAGAGTACATCCAGCAGTTTATGTACGAGACCTTCAACACCCCGTTTTATCTCCAGCGCAGTATCGAGGTCAACTATTCGTCCTTTACCGCTGAATGGCAGATCAAGGGGAAATCTTCCGTATCCTACAACGATGTGGCAGCCTACACCACCTACGGAACCAGCCGTGCCAATGCCTACAAGATTTTGGAGGACAGCCTAAACCTGCGAGATGTCCGTATCTATGACACCATAGAGGACGCAGACGGAAAAGAGCGCCGCGTGCTGAACGCCAAGGAGACCACCCTGGCTGCCCAAAAACAGCAGGCGATCCGGGAAGCCTTTAAGGACTGGATCTGGAGAGACCCGGAGCGCCGCCAGACTTTGGTGCGCCAGTACAACGAAGAAATGAACTCTACCCGTCCCCGTGAGTATGATGGCAGCCATATCACTTTTGGCGGCATGAACCCGGCCATTACCCTGCGGGAACACCAGAAAAGCGCCATCGCCCATGTGCTGTATGGCGGTAATACCCTGCTGGCACATGAGGTGGGCGCAGGTAAAACCTTTGAGATGGTGGCCGCTGCTATGGAAGCCAAACGCCTGGGCTTGTGCCAGAAATCTCTTTTTGTGGTTCCAAACCACCTGACCGAGCAGTGGGCGTCGGAGTTTCTGCGCCTCTATCCTTCCGCCAACATCTTAGTCACAACCAAAAAGGACTTTGAGACCCATAACCGCAAAAAGTTCTGCGCCCGTATTGCCACCGGGGACTATGACGCCATCATCATGGGACACAGCCAGTTTGAGCGTATCCCCATCAGCCGGGAGCGTCAGGAACGGCTTCTCTATGACCAGATCGACGAGATCACTGAGGGCATCGCAGAGGTGCAGGCCAGCGGCGGCGAGCGTTTCACGGTCAAGCAGCTGGAGCGTACCAGAAAGTCTCTGGAAGCCAGACTGGAAAAGCTGCAAGCCGAGGGGCGAAAAGACGATGTGGTAACTTTTGAGCAGCTGGGAGTGGACCGATTGTTCGTGGACGAGGCCCACAACTATAAAAACCTGTTTCTATACACAAAAATGCGAAATGTGGCAGGCTTATCCACATCGGACGCGCAGAAATCCTCCGATATGTTTGCCAAGTGCCGCTATATGGATGAGATCACCGGAAACCGTGGCGTGATCTTTGCCACCGGCACCCCGGTCAGCAACTCCATGACCGAGCTTTACACCATGCAGCGTTATCTTCAGTATGAACGCCTGCAAGAACTGAACATGACCCACTTCGACTGCTGGGCTTCCCGATTTGGGGAGACTGTCACAGCATTGGAGCTGGCACCGGAGGGAACCGGCTACCGGGCAAGAACGAGATTCAGCAAATTCTTTAATCTGCCGGAGCTGATGAACCTGTTCAAAGAAGTGGCGGACATTAAGACTGCCGACCAGCTGAATCTTCCTACCCCGGAAGTGGAATACCACAATATCGTGGCGCAGCCTACCGGACATCAGAAGGAAATGGTCAAGGCTCTTTCCGAGCGCGCATCGCTGGTACACAGCGGCAGCGTTGATCCGTCCCAGGACAATATGCTCAAGATTGTGCGCTGCTAAGCGCAAAAGTATATCTCCCCCGCAGGGGGACATTATTAAAAGTAAATAATGGGAACAACCAACCTACCTGGAGAGGAAACTCAAAGGGGACAATCGCATGTTGGTAAAGCGGATAAGGAGTTAATCGCAATACTTCGATGCTCCGCAAGTTCCGTATCCTATGGTTAAAGCTATACTGCCTGAACCTTAGTTCCGACTTGGTGCAAAGCATCGCCCATCGGAAAGCGATTGATACCGATGTCATTGTATGCTCGTTGTTGTTGATTTTGGACGAGTAACTTTTTGCAATGAAAGAGCGCACAGTGAGTGCGAATAAAGGGACGAACAAGGAACCTAAGGGATACTCGATACGTATACTTTTGACGAATAGCAGGATTGCCTAAAGGGGGAGACCCCCATGGTAACGGAGTCACCATAGTAGTCCGAGCAAGGGAAAGCCTTGTACATGGCGAAGGGTGACAGGTAATTTCGATTAGTTAGAAAGGAGTAGGTGCGTGAGATGCGTACAGCCAAAACTGTTTTAACGGTCATTCAAGAACGTGGAAAACAAAAGAAACCTATTGAAAGAGTTTACAAGCTCTTATTTAACCGTGAATTATATCTGAATGCCTATGCTAAGTTATACCCGAATAACGGAGCAATGACAAAGGGTGTTACAGATGAAACGGTAGATGGAATGTCCATTCAGAAAATAGACAGAATGATTGAAATACTCCGTGAGGAGAAATATCAATGGAAACCAGCAAGACGGGAATATATCAAAAAGAAAAATGGTAAGAAGCGTCCGCTGGGGATTCCTGTATGGGGAGATAAAGTATTGCAGGAAGTAATGCGTCAGATTTTAGAAGCGTATTATGAGCCACAGTTTAGTGAACATTCCCATGGTTTTCGTCCAAACAGAGGATGTCATACAGCACTACAAGAAATACAGGTATGGAAAGGAACTCGCTGGTTTATTGAGGGAGACATTTCTCAATACTTTGATACAATCGACCATAAAATTTTACTGGAAATACTTGCAAGAAATATTCATGATGGAAGATTTATCCGTCTGGTATCGAATATGTTAGAAGCTGGATACTTGGAAGAATGGAAATTCAATCAGACAATCAGCGGTGTGCCTCAGGGCGGAGTTATCAGTCCGATACTGGCTAATATTTATCTCAACGAATTTGATAATTGGATTGAAGAAGTCTTAATCCCAAAATACACAAAAGGAAAAAGGCAGAAATCTAATCCAGAATATAACATGTTGACCGCTGAAATCCAAAAACTCAGAAAGGAGGGAGATGCAAAGACAGCCCATCAGCTTGTGGTTGAACGCAGAAAAATACCTTCTGTTAATACGCAAGATGAGAATTATCGCAGATTGCGCTATGTGAGATATGCGGATGATTTTCTACTTGGATTCACTGGCTCTAAAGCAGATGCAGAAGAAATAAAAGCAGAAATAGGAAGATTTCTAAAAGAGAAATTAAATCTGATAATGTCAGAAGAAAAGACTCTAATAACAAATGCAGGCAGTCAGGCGGCAAAGTTTCTTGGATATGAAATCAAAGCACAAAGGGTCAATGACTATATTGACCCAAAGGGGCGTAGAGGAGCAAATGGAGCAATCGCACTATTAGTCCCTGCAAAAGTAATTGAAGAAAAATGCAAGAAATATATGAAACGTGGAAAAGCAACTCACAGGAATAATCTTCTGCAAGATGATGATTTTTCTATTGTACAGACATATCAGCAAGAGTACAGAGGACTGGTGCAGTATTATATTCTCGCACAAAATTTGTCTTGGTTCTCGAAGTTGTACTGGTATATGGAAACTTCATTATTGAAAACTCTTGCGTGTAAACACAGGTCATCTATCAATAAGCAAAAGGCTAAGTATAGAACAACCACAACAAGTACAAGTGGAAAAACAGTTCCGTGTCTGCAAGTTGTAGTAGAACGTCCTAATAAAAAGCCATTAGTTGCGACATGGGGAGGAATTTCTCTTGTGCATAAACGAAAAGCTGTTATAGAGGATATACCATACAAGGTATATGGTGGGCGAACAGAATTAGTTAAAAGACTGTTGGCAGAGAAGTGTGAATTATGTGGAAGTACTGAAAATATAGAGGTACATCATATAAGAAAACTTGCAGATTTAAATAAGAAAGGACAGGCAGAAGTACCTAAATGGGTACAGATAATGTCTGCCAGAAAAAGAAAAACGCTTGTGGTATGTCGGGAATGCCATGTAGCAATCCACAATGGTAATATAACCAAAAGTTCTTGAAATGGAATTACTGGGGAGCCGGATGATGCGAAAGTATCACGTCCGGTTCTGAGGGGGGATAACGGAAAAGGAGCTATTGCTACCTCGCCGGTATCCTACCCGACACCTCGGATGGCCGCAAGCTGGGGCTGGACCAGAGGATCGTCAACCAGATGCTGCCGGACGAACCCGGAACAAAGGTCAATCAGTGTGTGGACAATATCATGCAGATCTGGCGGGACGGCGAAGCTGACAAGCTGACCCAGCTGGTGTTCTGCGACATTTCTACCCCGCAGGCAAAAGCTCCTGCAAGCAAGGCGGCGAAAACGCTGGATAATCCGCTGCTTCACGCACTGGAAGGCGCTGTGCCTCTGCCGGAGCAGGAACCGGCCTTTACGGTATATGACGATATTCGTCAGAAACTCATTGCTCAGGGGATGCCTGCCGACCAGATCGCTTTTATCCATGAAGCCAATACCGAAGTGCGGAAAAAGGAGCTGTTCTCTAAAGTCCGTACCGGTCAGGTGCGTGTGCTTATGGGCAGCACCGCCAAGATGGGCGCAGGCACCAATGTGCAGGACCGTCTGGTGGCACTTCATGACCTGGACTGTCCGTGGAGACCGGGAGACCTTGCCCAGCGCAAGGGTCGTATCGAGCGCCAGGGCAACCAGAATCCTCTTGTTCATGTGTACCGCTATGTGACCGAAGGAACCTTTGACGCATACCTCTGGCAGACGGTGGAGAATAAGCAGAAATTCATTTCCCAGATCATGACTTCTAAATCGCCGGTGCGCTCCTGCGATGATGTAGATGAAACGGCTCTGAGTTTTGCCGAGATCAAGGCTCTGTGCGCCGGAGACCCTCGTATCAAAGAGCGTATGGATTTGGATGTGGAGGTATCCCGTCTGAAGCTGATGAAAGCCGACCACCAGAGCAAACAGTATCGTCTGGAGGACCAGCTACTCAAATATTTCCCGGAGGAGATTGAAAAGCACAAGGGCTTTATCAAGGGCTTTGAATCTGACCTGGAGGTTTTGGCAGCTCACCCGCACCCGGAGGACGGCTTTGCCGGTATGGAGATCCGTGGAGATCTGCTGACCGATAAGGAGAACGCCGGTGCTGCCCTTTTGGATGCCTGCAAGGAGGTCAAAACCTCCGATCCGGTACAGATCGGCAGCTACCGGGGCTATGCCATGTCCGTGGAATTTTCCGCTTGGAAACAGGAATATACGCTCCTGCTGAAAGAACAGATGACCCACCGGGCAACCCTTGGTACAGACCCTCGCGGAAATCTTACCCGTATCGACAATGCCCTCGCCCAGATGCCGCAGCGTCTGGAGGCGGCAAAGGCCCAGCTGGATAACCTCTATCAGCAGCAGGCTGCCGCAAAGGAGGAAGTTGGAAAGCCATTCCTTTATGAAGAAGAACTGAAAAGCAAAAACGCCCGTCTGGTGGAGCTGGATACCCTGCTTAACATCGACGGAAAGGGACCGGCACACGATGAAGCTGTCGTTGCCAAAAACACACGGCCTTCAGTATTGGACCATCTGAAACGCCCGGTGCCGCCCCGCAGTACCGACAAGAAACCAAAACAGCATGAGGAGGTGCGATAACATGAATACCAACGATCTGAATACGGCTCTTTATGAAAAGATGGCCGCTGAGCAGGACAAATACAGGGACTGGCTGAAAAGCCAGCCCCCGGAAGAAATCCTGCACCACACCTATGAGTACACGGTTCGTGAGGACATTGTGATGGCGATGGAGGAACTGGAGCTGACTGACGCACAGGCACAGGCGCTTTTGGGATCTCCCTCTCCGCTGGCGGATGTGTACCGCTATTTTGAAAAGCTGGAGACCGGCTATATGGATGTGATTCGGGACAGCATTGAGAACCGTGCCGACGATGTGTGCAGAGCCAAAGAGGAACTGCGAACAACACCGGTCTATCCTCATTCTGCCGCCTATGCGAGAGAACATGGGGAGCTGGAGCAGTACCGAGCCTCCAACAATGTAAATCTCCAATGCAAGGAGTCCATTGAAGCGGCGGTGCGGGAACACTTCGACGGAATGTATCTCAGCCACGATGCGGCAAAGGGTGTGATCGAGACCTATGGCATGGAGCGTGTGGCTATGATTCTGGCTAACACTGTCCAGCTTCAGAACTGGGATGGGCGCTACTCCCGACGCAACAAAGAATGGGCTAAGACCATTCCCAACGAGAACCCCGAAACCGTCCGTTGTGGTTATGTCCTGAACAGCCACCCTGCTGTGCTGGATGGCTTTATTGATCTGGTGCGTGAAGAACAGCAGCGCAGCCGTACTCAGGGAGAAAAAACGCAACCGTCCCGTCCCTCAGTACGGGATAAGCTCAAACAGGAGCTGCCTGTCCATAAGCCTGCCGCCCCGAAGAAACGAGAGCCGGAGCGATAACTATGGCAAAGCGTAAGCGGGATGTTCCGGTTTTGTTTTGGGTGTCCGCAGAAGAATTGGAATTGATCCGTCAAAAGATGCAGCAATATGGGACAGAAAACCTGAGTGCCTATCTGCGGAAGATGGCTGTGGATGGCTATGTGGTGCAGCTGGATTTACCGGAGCTGAAAGAACTGGTTTCCCTTATGCGATATTCCAGCAACAACTTGAACCAGCTAACCCGCAAAGTGCATGAGACCGGGCGGGTTTATGATGCCGATCTGGAGGATATATCCCAGCGGCAGGAGCAGTTATGGGAGGGCGTGAAGGAAATCCTTACCCAGCTTTCTAAACTTTCATAACAGGGATAGACACTCCATTTGCGGAGGGAGGAACGGCGTTTCTTCGCCGCACCTTCCTCCGCTTTTTCTTTTTGCCGGTATCCTTGTCTTTTGCCTGTCCGTACCGGATAATATGAAATAGAATAGAAGCAAAGGAGTGAAAACAGATGCTGACATTTGAAAAAGTGTTGGAGATTTTTGCAGACTACCTGGCCGCAGATGAGACCATCGAAGTTATATCAGCCGTCACGGATGTGTAAGGGTTGAATTTGACCAAGACTTTCACTATTGCACCGGCGAGGTGTGCCATACTCCCAAGGAACTGTTCGACCTCTTAGCCGATGATTACCGGACTTATGTAGAGATTGAACTGACCAAAGGCAAACGGGAGCTTACGGAAGATGATGTAAAGGAAGCGGATGCCCTATGCAAACGGTATCTGGACCGCTGGAAGGAGGAACTGGAATGAAGATTTTGAAATGCCTGCTGATGATCGTAACTGCACCGGTCATTTTGGTGCTGACGCTTTTTGTCTGGCTCTGCACGGGGCTGATCTACATATCCGGTCTGGTGCTTGGCCTGCTCAGTACCGTGATTGCTCTGCTTGGCGTGGCTGTGCTGCTTACCTATTCTCCGCAGAACGGTGTGATTCTTTTGGTCATGGCATTTTTGATTAGCCCCATGGGATTGCCGCTGGCTGCGATTTGGTTATTGGGCAAGGTACAGAGTTTGAAATTTGCGATCCAGGATAGGGTGTATGGGTAAATGATGTGAATATAATCTGAAATGAAAAAGAAGCAGGACAATGGGAGATGAGACCCAATGTCCTGCTTCTTGTTTATTCAGAATGAACAGTAATATATTTTTGATTACGACTTTTAGGTTTATCGGGAATCGTCATTTCCAATTGCCCGGATTCTAAAAGCGGATTGATATGCTTCAAGGTGAAATTTCTTAGATCTTTGAAGCCGCAAAATGCTGCAAGCTCTTTCTTTGATTTTGTTTTTGTGCAGAAAGCCAAAATCTGCTCAGATACCGTTGATAGTTCAGCATCTTGGTGGGTAACTTGGTGGATGTCACCCACTAAGTTGTGATTCATATCTTTCAAAAAGGATAGTGTGTATGGATGCACGCTAATATTATAGTGTTTAATTTTGCAAAAAATAGGTTCTCTTTTGTGTATTTACTTTCGTGCTATATTCATGTGTAATGGTAGCACGAAAGGAAGTGATGGGGCATGACAAAATTGGAACGGTTTGCACAGCTGGACGGGATGCTACAAACCTCTCAGGCGATTGCCAGAGGAATTGTAAAACCTACTTTTTATGAATATATGCTGAGTTTGGAAAAGGTTTTGACAAATCAAATCTTCGTAAGATGAGGCAGTTCTACTGTACATTCCCAATTCGAGACACACTGTGTCTTGAATTAGGTTGGTCGCATTATCGCCTTTTGATGCGCATACCAGATGAACAGGCACGAACCTTTTATATGGAGGAATGTGTAAAGTCTGCGTGGAGCGTCCGGCAGTTAGAATGGCAGATCAACACAATGTACTATCAGAGGATGAATAAGAGTAACAGGGTGTCGGAATTTTCCCGACACCCTGTTACTCTATCTCATAATCGTCGCTGTCATTCGCTTCACCTGTTGTACAGGTAAAGCACAGGTTGCTACCAGTGATGGCACTTCCCGCTGCCCAAATCGGTGCGCCACAGATAATACATTTTGCACCGTTTTTCTTGGCAGTAAGTGTTTCGTTCAGCGTTTTTACCAGTTCCTTTTTTCGATAGCCTTTATTATTCTTCATGACCATACTGGCAAACGCTTCAACAGAAATTGGTTGCATTATTGGGTTATACCTCCTTGAATTATTTAGAAAATTATGTTTGTGTTTTCGGGGTTAGGCGGTCATATTGGATGACGGTCTCTCCGGTAGTTAAATTCTTTTTTTCTTTATAGAGCATGGTATAGCGCGGCTGTCCCTCTGTGTAATCTTTCTTCTCTTTCGGGAAGAAAGACCGACAGAAATATTTTCCGGTGTCCTTGTGTTCTGCAATAAAAATGTAAATGTCGCTGTTTTCCAACGGAGTTGATAATAAATAGTCCGCTTCAATTAAAGAGAACTGATTTAATTTTGCATTGTAACGGAACACCAGACGGTTATCGTCCAAGAGTTGTTCAATCAAAGCCAACGGTTCAAACCGATTTTCAATTTGAGGCAGATAACGGCTTTTCGCTAAAGTCTCATAGGTGGTGCTTCCGATTATGATTTCATCAAATACAGAGCCGCGATTTTGTTTTGCTATCCGCAAATCTTTTAGTTTTCCAAGCCCCATCAGATGATGAAAGTCCAATTTGGAAAAGCCAATCACTAACTCTACGGTTTTTCCCTTTCGGCCAATAATAATTCGATACTGTATTTCCAATAATTTTTCAAATGCTTTTGCACACTTTTGTAATTTATCCATAAAACCTCTCTGTCCATAAAGAAAGCCGCCCTGCAACGCAAGGCGGCTTTGAGCATTTTCTTTCGGCTTTGCAGCCTACTCCGGTTTGAGGTTACTGCACAACCCCTACTGAAAGCTCTGCATAACAAGGCATTCCGGTACGCTATTATGCTTCAACGCTTTGGCAGACACACGCCGTTGCCCACCTTGTACTATTATTATATGCAACTTTAGAAAATATGTCAATCCCCATGAAAAATCAAAAAATATCTTTTCTGCTTATGAGAAAGGAGGTCCCTTCTATGGCAACCACAAGAATCATGCCGCTTCATGTCGGCAAGGACCGCACAGAAAGTCGGGCGATCA
>ERZ506993.420-NODE-420-length-23187-cov-4.65191_pt1 | contig 23187 bp, 24 predicted proteins | sample MGYA00513167_ERZ506993 | MGnify/ENA metagenome assembly ERZ506993 | reverse complement strand
CGATCTCCTGAAAACGGACGCAAGGGACTGCTTTGCCGACCTTCCCGGCAGCCTGTCGCTGAGAAAGGACATGATGGATTTCCTCACCGATAAAAAGCCAAAAATCCTCAAATGGGAGGACGGCCGGATCTGGATGATTGATGTTGTGGGAACCCCCACCGATACCATGGACAGCCATCCTGATCTGCGTAAAATCACCTTCCAGTTCGCCGAAATCGGTGATGTCAATGACCCCAAAGCGCTCTATACCAACGGCTTAAGCCCCATCGGGCCGGAATGGTGGTGATTTATGAAATATAAAATAAACGAAGAAGACAAGCTGCTTTTCAGCCAGGGCGCCCTTGACTATAAATACCGTCTCAGCGTCATGAAGGGCAGCCGGATTGTGGACATTATCTACGGGATTTCACAGCTGGGCACCTACGGAATCAACGGTGAATCCGACATCCGCAGGACCCTGAACTTCACGCTGGCGCTGGATGAATTTCAGACGGATATTGAGGAAAAAATCCAAAGCTGGTTCGGCCTGGATTTTAAATTTGAAATCGGCATGTACAGCGTCATGAAAAATGATTACCTCTGGTATCCCTGCGGCACCTATCTGATTACCGCCTCCAATACCCAGTACAACAGCACCAGCAATACCCTTTCCCTCACCGTTTCGGACTGGTTCTCCAAACTAAACGGGACACGCAACGGACAGGTAGGCGGCACGCCGCTGATAAAAATTCCCGCTGTGGACGACGAAGGAAATCACACCATCCTACGGGAGGTGCTGACCTTTGTCCTAAAGCAGCAGGGCGGGATTGAAAACTGCATCATTGATGATATCGGAGAATTTTTCGGCATGGAAGCCAATAACACGGATTTTGAAGAATACCGGAAAAACAACCCCGGCTGGAACCAGCTTCCCTATGACCTGGAATTTAACATGGGATGCATGGTTGCCGACGAAATTAACGAAATCACCGGCCTGTATCCCAATCTCCAGAAATATTTTGATGTATACAATAACTTTTGCTGCCACATGATCCCTTCCTGTGAAAATAATCCGATTGCACTGGACGATGATTTTCTCAAATCCATCCTCACGGACAGCGGGGAATCCGTTGACTATGATATTGAAAACATCCGCAATGTCACGGAGGTCCTCGGTTCCGTATACGAAATTGACCGGATGTCCGAAAATTGCACCACCTCAGGCAATACCTACAAGCTTCAGCTGGATGACTATGAAAAATATGTTTCCAACGATTATATCGCTTTCACAGCAGACAAAAACAATACAGAGGGAATGCAGCTTCAGATCAACGGGCTTTCCCTGGTTCCCATTTATTATGAGAATACAACGACCCTTGTCGCCGCAGATACCATGACCGCCGGTGAAACATATGTCCTACAATATAAAAAGGTTGATAACTCCGGCCGTTTTTATTATCTGGGCCAATACCAGCCCCATGCCATATGCGTTCTTACCGCCGATGCGCAGGACCCGGTCTATACGAAGCAGTATTTTGCAGAACGGTTTAACTGCAAAAACGTGGTATTCCGCGTGGAACCCGACAATCCCTTTACGGTACAGCAGATAGGCATCGTTCCCGATGTCAAAACCGGAGATACCTATGACAACATCACCTCCGTGTCCAATGCCATCGAAACAGCTATCTATGACAATATAAAAACCTCCTCCTGGAATGATATTGTCACCATCACAACCCTCTGTGTCCCCTGGCTGGATGTCTACGAAAAAGTCACCTGGCAGAAACAGAATACATCCCAACCCTATCCCTATATCATCACAAACATATCCCATAATCTGGGAGGCACCGTACCGACGACCTCCATAACAATGTACCGTTTCCATCCGTTAATGTACGATTATGAGATCCCACTCTAAGGAGGTGAAAAATGTCATATCAACTGTCAAATTACAAAGACGTGGATGCCACAGCCGCTCCCCTCGTCCTCCAGTATTATAAATACATGGACCAGGAGGATTTTGCCGCCGCTTCCCGGCTGCTCGAGGAGAATCATGAGCTTTTAAAGCCGTACATTATAGACATGAACGGCATCAACAAAATTGAACAGGGCCTTTATGAGATGTGGCAGACGGCCTCGTCCACCCAGGCCGTCGTGATTACGGAAGACGAAACCGAACCGGAAGGCAATTTCGGTCAGGGCACCGAATGGTTTGCCGAATACTGAACAGGGAGGATTTAATGAACGAACATGATTTTATTTTTGTACCCCACAGCTCTGCCCGGCTGCGCAGCAAAGAAACCGCCGACCAACACAAAAAGCTGTTCAAAGCGGGCAATCCGGCAGGCGCTGCCAGGCTTTTAAAGAACCATCCCCACCTTGAGGCGTTTACCGCCTCACTCTTCAATTTCCTGGAACAAAAGCTGGTTTCCATCGAAGAACAGCTGTCCTTTAAAAAACAGGAAATATTTAACGTATATTCAGACACAGAACCTACCGCCGAAGAAATGGCCGGCAAGGTTTTCTGGAACAAAGAATACTAAGAAAGGAAACAAAAATATGAGTATTGTATCAGGTTATAAAAAATTTAAAAAGTATATTTTAACTTCCTCGGGCTTTCAGCTTGTTTCCCATTGGACGAACGCAAATACACTGCAATTCGACGACGGAAAGACCGCCCAGGCGAAGTTAGGTGCCATCGATGGCATCTCCAGCTCTAAAGATTCCAGCAGCGACAAAATTGCGGCTAGTACTAAGTTGGTTAGTGAATTAAATTCTAATTTGAACGGGTATAAGTTCGGAAAAACCACTGACGGTAAACCTGGTTATATTCCTCCAGGAGGTGCCGATACAGTAATCCCTTTTAACAATTTAACAGATATAAAATTTAAGCTCATTGCTACTGATGCAGCTACGGTGACTGGCTATAGTATTTATGTTGTAACATCCAGCTCAATGCAAATTCATCAAGGATCCACTGTGCCAAGTGTAAATGATGTAAAACCATCTTTTACTGGCCAATCCAGTCTGTTATCGTACGAAGGATTTAGGTATGGTAGCGGCCCCGGAGGGGTTTATGGGTGCGGAATATATGTTGCGCAAAAAGAATCAGATATAACTTTTTCAAGTGGGAACCGTGGTAATATAAATTTAATTTTGGGAGGCTTTATTTAGTATTCTAAAGCGGGCTTTACGTATCTTATTTATATGCAATAATTCTACGAATCCTAAAGTTCGCAATTACTGTTGAAGATCCTGATTCACCAGAATTAGGTGTGACCACTTCAACAAAAATATATTTTTTACCTGATAAATTTGATATGTCCAATGTTATACTGCCTTTAGTAACTGTGCCCGTTCCATTTCGATTTATTTCCTGTGATATCTCATATGTATTTGGATTTTCCAATGCCGATGTTCCAAGCGTAATCTTAGTTATTCCGATACCATCAAGATCGTATAATAATTCTACAGTTGATAGATTTGTCAAATCAATTATGTTTGTACAACACAGACGGACGATTATCCAAGTATATCTTGGCCTTGATAATACAAGTTGCATATAATCTGTATAATAGTTCATACTGTATCCAGATCCATTATTTTGATCCATTACTTTAGCAGTGAATCCATTTGTTATTCCAGCAATCCATACTTCTTTTGATTGTATCCAGGCAGATAGGGCATCCACCCAGACTCCATTAAATTTTACCTGTATTTTATCTGTATCTGAATTATATCGAACAGATAAATTTTGATCTATGGCAGTCAAATTAGAATTTACTACAATAGTATTTTGAACATTCATTCACAGCCTATTGTCTAATTGACATTATTCTCCATATTTGTAATTATTAAAATGGAAAATTATACTATTAAAAGGAGAAATTGTGAATGAATGATTCAAAAGAAAAATTTATCAGTCTTATAACCCAAACCATGTCCGAAAATCTATCAGCGGAACAACTAGATATGCTCATTTATACGTTATCTAATGTATTGCAAAGCTATGATATCTCTGAGGCAAAAGAACTACCATCTCCCGACATGGATGATACTAATAAACTCATCCAAAATTTCTTATCTTGTAAAAAAATTGAAGGCTGTCTTCCCAATACTCTTATTCAGTATCAGTATACAATCAGCAGGTTTGCTTCTTGTGTAAACATGGATTTGAAAAAAGTAAATACAAATGCTATTAGATGCTATTTAGGCCTTATTAGCAAAGGAAATCAGAACAGCTATGTAGATAATGTAAGGAGAAATCTTAACACATTTTATCAATGGATGGAAGACGAGGATTATGTTATTAAGAACCCATGCAGACGGGTTAAAAAAGTGAAAATCGAGAAAAAAATGGAAATGCCTTTTAGTGATGAAGATATAGCATTAATGCAGGATGCTTGCAAAACAGCCAAAGATACGGCCCTAATTGATTTGCTGGTATCCACGGGTATCAGACGAGAGGAAATCACAAAAATTCAGGTATCAGATGTCAACTTTAACCAGATGTCCATAATGATTCATGGTAAAGGTGCGAAGGAACGGATGGTTTACTTCTCTTCACGTTGCAAAGTCCACTTACAATTCTATTTACGAACTAGAGGTTATGAAAGTGAGTACCTATTCGCATCTGACCGAAAACCACACGGAAAACTAACTGTAAATTCTATTCATGCTTATGTAAAAGATATAGGAATCCTTGCCGGTGTATCAAATGTACACTTACATCGATTCCGTAAATGGTTTGCGACAAGTATGATAAATAAAGGAGTTAAGATTCAGGATCTCAAGGATATGATGGGGCATGAAAGCATTGATACTACAAATAACTATTATATCTACAGCAATATAGAACGAATAAGGTCTGAATGTAAAATTCATGCAGCCTAAATAATTAGCCCTAAAAACCTACAGATTTTGACATGGACTTTGTTCATGTCTATTTTTCGTAAAATAAATTATTAAAAGAGTAATAATTATGGAAATAAATACATTACAAATAAGCTCAATATATTGGTGGGGTTAAAAAATAACTAAAATGTAATGAACATAAGTTTCCAAAATTCTCTTCCGGCTTCTTAATTAAATGGGTTTGGACAAATTAAAGTATCTAACAACGATATTAAAGCTACTATGCTTTTCAAGACTTATCATACCTACTTATTATGATACATTAACATTTGAAGGAATGTGAGGACAAAGATACCAAATAAATGATTTATTATAGAATTTTTATACCTGAAAAATATCAATCAGATGTACTTTTTGACTATATTCAAACATTAACTTTGTAATTAAGTTAAATAGACTATGTATTAAAGTTCTAATTTTAGTGGTCAGTTTGGGGGAATGACCTTTTGGGTTAACGGTACAGGTGATCCATGTGTAACATATAAGGTTGGTGCTGATACAGTATCAAAAAAATTGGGTAGTGATGCTATTTTGCTTGCCAGCAGCAAAACTGGAACTACAGCGATTAATATAGCGTCACTGTACCCCAATAACTATGCTGCATTTACAAGCAAAAACTTTTTGGTGGTTATGAAAAATATAAATTATTCCCTTAATATTTGGGGACACGGTTCCTCCAATCATGAGAACCAGGGGAGTTCAACGAAAACTATAACTCCATCAATATCGTACACTTCGGAGACAGGGGCATTATCTGTTACCTGTACTGCTGGAAGCTTTTCTCTTGGTGCCTCTTATGGGCATGGTAATGGCGGCACCGTCACATGTACCCCGTATTATGATGTTTACCTGGTTATGTAATACCTATCTAAAATAAAATGGTACTGAGCAATATATCTCATCAGATGCATTGAATGTGCCTATGGCAAATCGGATAACAATTATACCTGCCATTGTAATATAGCCATTATAGGGACATACTTTTTGGCTTCCTCTTCAAACTGTAAATAAAACATCATAACTCAAGAAAATAGTTCAATATTATAAATAAATCCAGTTGCATTGCGGTTTCCTTGGCTTTGATTAGGTCCAGAATTCGGGGAGTTTAATATTATCTTCATCCTAAATTTTTCAGGAACATTATCAAGTTCTATTAATGATACTGTATTTTTTATATTTGAAGTACCCGAAGCAATAACTAAATTTTCTGAATTGAGTAGTTGTAAATTTAAACTTGATACTTCTGAGTTTAAATTTACATGTGCTTTCATTTTAGTAAATCCTTTTGAATCCAAAAAATTTTTTGTAAAAAACTCTACTGTTGAATATTTATACCACCAATCGTTCATTGTAGAATTATATTTAATGTATCCGTTTGTATCTGCAATAATAGAAGCTGCAACACTTCCATTTGGATTCTTATCTAATACAGAAATTGAATAATTTATAATATCTCCATTAAAATAAGAATATGTGTTACAATTACCCAATTTTTTTGGGACTGAATCAGCACCCACAACATATTTTCCGGTTTCATCTTCATAAAAAGACAAACCCCCTAAATTAGAATTTTATGAGATATACTATTTAATTTAAGCAATAACTTAATATCATTTTACAATTTATCTAAATTCTAATTTGAGCCAAATTCAGATTTATGTTGGAGATGATGATAAACTTCACTTTATAGATAAGGATGGTGCAGATACAGCGCTAAATTTTACTCCTAAGAAAACTATTACCGTAAGTACATATATAAATTCATGGACATGGAGATGCTATGCTGTGACCTCTATAAATGGGAAGGAGGTATGTAGGGTTGAAACCACCAATCCAGGTGATACAAGTACAAACTCAAATACAAATACTGTTTCTACAACTATATAAAAATAATATCGCTTTACCTTTATCTTTTATGAGAATTTGTAAATACAAACTCTTGCACCTACTCCAGTGTCATTTGCCCAGCTACCATTATCTGAATATACAGATATTGTAATCTTAGTATCCTTTTGAGCTTCACAAAATGATACATGTAATGTTGTGAAAATATGTTCAGAAGCATTGTTCGATGTACCATTTGAAATTACTGTAACAGTTGCTCCACTAATTGAGACACTTGCATTGGCACTAGCGGTTCTTCCTCCAGTAGATACAATAATTAAATAAACTCCCAAAGCTTCGCAGGTATATGAAAAAGAAGTACTAATGCCACGCTTCGCGGTAGTAGCGGTATTCGTATATACAACTTCTCCTTGCATACCATTACCCAATTTTTTTGGAACTGAATCAGCACCCACTACATACTTTCCGTTTTCATCTTCATAAAAAGACAAGCCACCAAAATTAGAATATTATGTTTTACTTCTGCTATATTCCATAAAATATTTTATTGTATAAGTTAATTACATATCACATTAATCTATTTACTAAAGTTCTAATTTACAGTGGCAAAAAATTGGAGAGCTTTCCGGAACGACAACAAAAAACATCGACTTCAGCGAATACAAGGAAATCTATCTGCTAACTCGATGCTCTGGCAATCCCACCCTGGCCTATTCCATTATTATCCCTGTAGCTGCTCTCATTTCTAGCGCCTTGCAGTATTGTAATGGGGGATATACTTCTGGCACCGGTGCGCAGTGTGCTTGGAATGTATCCATCAGCTCCTGCCAGCTGATGGCCTGCAATAGCGGCGGCACCAATTATACAGGCTCCAATACCATTATTTACGCGCGGTAATGCGGACTTTAAGAGAATTTTATATTTTGTACAATACCTGATCCAAGCATTTCCACACGAAAATATTTATATGAAGAAACATCATACTCTTTTGTTTCATTGGCGGAAGAAGTACAGAATCCTAACGAAGTACCTGTATTTATCACATAAGTTGATTCATTGCTTCCCATAAACCAGATAGCAGATCCACTTGTCCTACAGGTGAATAATATCTTGTTACAATCGGATACATCAAATTCAGCCGCAACTCTTCGGTATGTAGGTTCTGCCTGAATATATGATGTGTTGCCCAAGTTACCCAATTTTTTTGTCACTGTATCAGCACCAGTGGAATATGTTATGTATACTCCGTCCTCCCTAGCATCCATGCCCTTAATTGCGCCGCTGTCATTTAAGGCGTTTAAATTCTGATTTACGGTTGCAAAATTAGAATATCATAATCTACCCTCTTCCCTTATCTACTAAACTAAATCAAAAATTTTCCATTCCTCCTATCCCTCTTCCAAATCACCGCCTTATCCCCTCATCCCCCACCGAAAGGAGCCCCACCCATGCCCAACACCACCGCCACCGCCGTCACAAACGCCAACCACCTCATCACCTCCGGCGTCGTCTACATATACGGCCTGAAATACGAGCCAGTAACCCAGTCTAAAATAAACACCCTGGCAGCAATGTATCCCAACATATACACCCCCGCCATCAAAAAACTGGCACTTGCCAAGATCGGCAGAACAGGAATCGACTGCTCCGGCTTCGTATGCCATTCTTACGGAATTCCTCACATTAACAGCACCCAGCTAAAAGCCAGAATGACACACCTATACAAGGTTTCAGATCCGCAAAACCTACAAAACGGAATGCTCATCTGGCGAAGCGGCCACATCGGCATCGTGGAAATTGACGATACCGGCGAAGCATGGATACTAGAAGCCAAGGGAACCGCCGAAGACCTGGTAAAAACAAAATATACCACCCGTTCCAAAGCTTTCACCTACTACGGAGAGCTTGCCGGCATAGATTATTCCGCCGCAAAGAAATATGAACCAGCTTCCCGCCCACAATCCCCTGCAATCATCCGTGAATTAATCGACATATCTCATCACAACACCATCAATCTCACTCTTGCCGCCACAAAATACAAAGATATCATCATCCGAGTCGGCTACAGATCCTACAGCTCCGGAGCCCTTACCCTGGATAAAAAATTCCTCTCCCACGTAAATGAAGCCCTTAAAAACCACATGAATCTCGGCTTCTATATCTATGACCAATCCATCAATGAAACCGAAGCCCGACAGCAGGCGGACTGGCTTTGCGAACAAATCCGCCCCTTCCCTGCCTCCTACCCCATCTTCATTGATTCCGAATATTCCAATTCGAACAAAAATGGCCGCGCCGACAATATCACGAAAGAACAGCGTACAAAAAATATCGTCGCATTCTGTGAACGCATCCGGGAACTGGGCTGCATTCCCGGCGTCTACGCCTCCGATAACTGGTTCAAAACCATGCTGATTTTTGACCGGTTGAAAAACTACCAAATCTGGTGTGCAAGATATTCCGCAAAACCTCCCACCATTGGCCATTATGATATATGGCAGTATGGCTCCTCCTTCATCCCCGGCTCAGCCGCCCCAATTGACGTAAACCATTTATATAAAGAATATCTCACTCCCTCAAAACCTGAAGAAACAGCCTGGAACGAGGTCACTGCTACCGCCCTCAACGTAAGGGACAAGCCGTCCACAGCAGGAAATATCATCGGCCTCATACATCAATACGATAAAGTAAACATCTATTCCCTGCAAAACAACTGGGCCAAAATCAGTCCCGCCGAAAACAAATGGTGCAGCTACAGCTACCTCCGCTCACATAAAGGCCATGTGGTAAACTGCAGTAAGCTGAATTGCAGAACTACCCCCGTTTCCGGTGACATAAGCTTTATTTTATCCCGAAACAATACCGTTAACATTCTACGCCAGGATGCAGTATCCCACTGGTACTATATAGAATTCAACGGTCATACAGGCTACGTATCAAACAAATATATCTCTCTGTAGAAAGGTTTTTCCCAAAACATGGATATCATAATAGATTCTTTAAAAACATATGACAACGTAACAATCCTCGGCGTCATTCTATTTCTGTCTTCTATTATTTCATGCGTATCCAGGCTGCTTAATACCCTCGGAAGTCTGCTGAATAAATATTACCGGAAAAGAAAGGGCCTTGAGGATAAAAATAATTCTTTCGAAAACACTCTTAACAGACACCAATCCGACATAGAAACCTTAAAACAATACGAAACCGAAACACACAACGACATAAAAGAAATAAAAAACCTGTTGGAATCACACATTCAAAGGGATAACGAACGCACCATCTCTTCCTTCCGCTCCACACTTTACAGGCTCCACATGGAATTTACGAAGCAGAAATACGTCACCCCGGAAGGCCTGAAAACCTTCAAGGAAATAGGAAAAGTCTATGTTGAAGCCGGCGGTGATGATATTTATCACGATAAGCTTGAACCGGAAGTCCTAAAACTCCCCATCAAATATGAAGAAGATATCCTGTGAAATCCAGTGCCCCTTCCTGCATACCCCGCAAAAAAAGGAACTGACTTTTTCCCTCCGGAATCAGTCAGCTCCATATCTTGTTAAAATAAATCCCGTATCCAGCCGAAAAGGACCTTCGCCGTTAATCCTCTGTTTGAAACCTGTGATTTGTACCATAGGTCCTCAGACAGATGATACTACCTTATAGATAAAATAACCAGGATTTCACCTTAAGGCTTTCATCTTATCGCTATCTTTAGGTGTTCCTATCCTAATTCTTTTCCACCTTATTAACATCCCGCTCCATTGGCAGGCTGTCCTTATACCCTTTCATTCCCGTCTTACCATATTCCGTGGCAATGTCCAGAATCGTTTTTTCTTCCTCTATCTGCAGATCTGTAAGGTAACTGTCAGGGAGATTCTCATGCAGGGCGGCAACGGTATAACTTCCGGACTTTTCTACCGGTGTGCCGTCCTCAAGCCGGATTGACTTGATTTTATGGTCTGATGTAAATTCCACATCCAGACCCGATGTTTCATAATAGAATGGGGATGTCATTCCGCCCTTATCATAGTAGTATTCATTATTAAGCTTATTATCAATCTGTTCCCAGCACATTCCGTCTTCAAGGAGCTCATAAAGCTTTTCCCCGGAGATTGTCCCTGTACTCATTTTTGCCCATCCGCTCGTTCCGTCAAAAGCCATTATGCAATTACGGCTCAGAGCCCAGGAGTAAATATCGCCTTTATAGAATTTGGCCGCGATTCCGGTCGTAGGATTATTAAACTCCCCTTGCTCATTTATCGCCGGAGTAATCATGCCAATCTGTGTGCCGGCATAATTCCGGAGTGCATCCGCAAAATACTGTACTGTCTGTTCCTCAGTAAAATCCTCTTTGGCAGTAAACAGATACTCTCCTGTATACGCTTCTGTCGTTTCATTCTTTTTCAGTTCATCACAGCGTTTTATGTATTCTTCCTGTGAGATCAACCCATTCATCATATTTTTCAATTCCGCAGCAGATGCCGCCAGCGTATTCATATCTATATTCATAGGCGCAAAATGATTCTGTCCCAGCACGTCCTGATAGGAGTCAGTAATATTAGTAAGATCCCCCTCAAAACCTCTTAAAAAGGAATAACAGGCATCTCCGCGCATAAGCCCTCTCTGACCTTCCTCGGTACTCAAAAGATCAAGAATCCTGAGTCCAACCTCCAGCTTTTTTTCATTTCCTTTTTCACCCAGTTCTTTATTCAATGCAAAGTACCCTGCCGTTGCGGTAGGATAATAGGCATCCGCCGTTCCCGTGGTAAAAAACGGGATCAAACCATACTCATGTACCTCATCAGACTCAAAATTTCCAATCAGACCATAAAATGTGGCGATTTCCCCATTATCAAACCGTTTCCGCTGGCTCGCGCCCGTCTCATTTAATCCATAAGGGAAAATACCATCCTCGAACCATCGTATATAATTGGCAATATAAGGTTCGATTACCCCTTCCCCTTTTGCATTTCCCTTGACAAAATTATAAAACCAGGCCGAACCCTCAGGTGTGGAATAAAAATCGGCCGCCATCGTACAGGCAAGCATATTAGAATAAGTTCCGGCTTTATCCCAGGAAGCGCCCACACACTGTATCCCTTCTTTTTCCACCTGTTCACATAAAGCGACAAGTTCATCATAACTATGCGGTTCCTTCCATCCATGTTCCCGGAAAACATTTTTATCATACACAAGCCCTGTCAGACTGGTGAAATTCGGAATGAAATAAACCTCCCCATCCATATTCATGGAATCAATTGACTGGGTTATATACCGATTGAGCACATCATACGAAGATAAATCCAGGAAGCTGTCCTTATATGTATCCATCTGAAGGTCATTTCTGGTAGTTACTAACAGGTCAGGAATATCATGATGCTCGAGGCGTTCCGCCACATCCAGGGTGAAATTCGAGCCGCCGTACATCTCAACACGGATCTCCATATCAGGATATTCCTCCCGCACCTGATCCAGGATGCTCCTTGGAACATAACGGGTCTTGCATGCATTGATTGTAAATACGTTGTCTTCCTCTGGCTTTTTACCGCAGCCTGCGCAAAGCAGTGCCAGCAATATCATGAACAGACAGCAGGCCGCCCCTCTTTTATACACTTTTTTCAGTTTCATGTCCTTTTCCCCTTTTCCCTTTGCAGTTTTCTTTTGTGGCGGGTCAGTAATTCGATTTGTCTGCCCAAAGCCACAAAATCCAAAGGTTTTGAGAGATGGGCATTCATCCCGGCTTCCTCCGACTCTATGATATCTTCCTGAAATGCATTCGCAGTAATGGCAATGATTGGGACACTCTCCGCATCCGCCCTTTCCAGCCGCCGTATTCTTCTGCTGGCCTCGTATCCCCCCATTACCGGCATCATGACATCCATAAGGATAACATCAAAATATTCCGTTGGACTCTCAGCAAACTTTTCCACTGCTTCCTGCCCGTTTTCTGCCGTAATCACAAAAGCTCCCATTTCCTGGAGCATCTCAACGGCAATCTCCCTGTTCATTATATTATCCTCTGCCAACAGTATTTTCCTGCCGCAGATAGCTTCTGTGCTGTCCTCAGGCTCTTCCTTATCAGCCTTTATTCCATTCGGATCCAGCTTAAGCTCAAGATCAACGATAAAACAGGAGCCTTTTCCAGGCTCACTCTCCACTTTTATCGTCCCATGCATCAGTTCCACCAGATTCTTAACAATGAACATTCCAAGGCCGCTTCCTTCAATAGAATCAATAGTGGAATCCTTTTCCCTTGTAAAGCTTTCAAAGATGTGCTCTATAAACTCCTTCTTCATTCCGATTCCATTATCCCGGAATTCCATATGATAATGTGCATATTCCCCTGACGCCCCGGGAGTTTCCACGATTGACAGCCTGATCTCCTCTCCCTCCGGCGTGAATTTCACCGCATTGGACAGGATATTGATGCCGATCTGGTTCAGATGCAGCTTGTCCCCGATCACATATTCATTCCGGATATCCTTCTCAATTGTAAAATGCTGCTTCTTGTTATCCGCAAGAGGCCCGATCACAACTCTGATATCCTCAATAAAGTCTGATATGTTCATCGGTTTCTCCGCAATTTCAAAAGCGCCCTCACTGATCTTTGATACATCCAGAATATCATTGATCAGTGACACCAGATACTTTCCGGAAATCTGTATCTTATCAATATATTCCAACGCCTTCTGCCTGTCATCTATATTGGCCGCCGCCAGGGTCGCCATACCGAGCACGCCATTCATAGGCGTCCTGATATCATGAGACATGTTTGCAAGGAAACGGCTCTTTGACTCGTTTGCCTTATGCTCATATTCCAACTCAATTTCCTTCTGCTTCTTTTCTGCATTAATCCTGTAAAAAAAGTGAACAATTCCGCCTATCCCTGCCGCTGCAAGCAGAATGAGCACAGCAACAAGCATCCCCGTCATCCGGGTATAATTATGCATCTCATTGTTCACCACATCGACCGGAACCATGAGCAGCTGCTTCCATCCCACAACATCAACAGTAGTGTAACTCAGGTAAGCGTCCCTGCCTTTTGCCTTGATCTGCATGATCCCATCGTTTTTCCCCGAAAGGAGCTGCTCCTCCAGATTCCCCAGTTCAGGATTCTCCTTCTCCACTGCATTGACTATATTATACGCATCCATACTGTCTTCATGGATGGAGCGTGCCACTGTGATCCCATCCGCATCCAGCAGGTATACATCACAGGACTCCTTAAAAGCGTTAATATTCATGTTCTCCAGCATCGACTGGACCTCATAGCAGATTCCTGCGCCTTCAATTAAATGTCCATCCAGTTCAAAAGGCTCAACAGGCCTGGCAAACAAAAGAATTTCCGTACCATCGTAGTCCGTAGCCGGAGCCACCACATTTTCTCTTTTGGAGATGACCCTGTAGATGCTCTGGGAATTATCAAACTGCAGCTTGCTGATTTTGCCTGTCTCGTAGATGAAAGAACCGCTTTTATCTATAAAAAACAAATGGGAATACCCCCAGGTCTGTTGATAGTCTGAAAGGAAACTTACCAACTCCTCCTTTGTACCGCTTCCATATATCAGGTAATAATCCCGTATAAAGGTGTCCAGGACATTCCAGTTTGTCTCACACTGGTCAGAAAATCTCTCAGACAGCTGGTGCGCAATCTCCACCAAATGCCCGGAACTCTCCCTGTAAATTGTCTTCTGTGTCTCATATACCATAGCCGCTACGGTGCCGGCTATGGCTAATATAATAAATGCAGCACCAATCATATTTCGTATTCTATGTTTTTTCATATTATCATCATACGCTTTCTGCGATCTGCTCTTTTGATAATCTTAACACAATTATCTGATAATTGTTATGGAAAGAAGTCATTATAAAAGGGTTACTTTATCACATTTTCCGCTTCCTTCCTGCCCAGTCACGTGCGCCTTCCCTTCACAGCTTACAGCTTCATCAGATTCCCAATCCACTTCAGCCAACCGGCCACCGAACTCGCCCGCCGCGCCACCTGCCCCTCATTGCATACATGTAGCGCCCTCATTTCATCAGCTATCTCCTTTTTATCCGGCACCTCTCCCGTTTCCATCATCACGTCAAAAAAATCCGCAAATATCCGATGCTCCAATATCAGTTCCACCAGCTTCAGCTGACGCTTCTTATAATTCAGCCTGAAAATACGGTTGCCCAGTGCGGTCAAAGACACCACCTTCTGCCCGTCATCCGCAGTTTTTTCAAATAAACCAAGATATCTCCCCGCATTAAAATAATAATCCGACTGCCGCAGGTCAAAATCCATAAGCTCCGCAATCTGCTGCGTTGTCATGGGATTTTCATACATATTTTCCAACAGCGAAATTACCCGATCCATGGAATTGGCCTGAATAAATGGTATTTTGGTCCCTTCCATGTTGTCATCGGTTTTCACAGCCGTATTCCGACGGACCTCCAGAAGATTCTGCCTGCTGATTTTCGTATCCTGCAGAGAATAATTCTTTGCCTGCACCAGCTCTATGGAGGAATAATCCTCCGGTGTGGCAAAACGATACTCAAACAGCCGGTAAATCATATTTGAGTATACGGAAAAAACAAGTCTTATCGGTTTCTTCACCCTGCTTCGCCAAAGCCTGTAAGGATAATACAGCTGCCTTACATGAAAATCCTCATGGACCACATTTTTAGCCTCCATGATCACCACCGAGGCCTCGTTTTCAAAACCGCCGTCAATTTCACACTGCGCATTATTGACACTGATTTTCCTTTTGATTTTCCGATAAGTATCCACCTCAAAGTCAAAGCAACCTGTTCCCATCCGGCCGTTAAAGGTGGAAACATTACCGCTCGTTTCCAGAAAATCATCCAGAATCCCTGAAATGATCAGTACATTGATTGCATTAGCCTCAGAGCTGATGTTATTTATGTCAATGGTTTCATAATCCGGCAGCTCCACCTGCTTCATCCGCGTCACCGGCTCATCAAGCTCCGGAATTTTCTGATAGAGGATAAAATCCCCCAAAACATAGGAGCTGCGGCTGTCCGGCAAAATATTGATCCTATTTTTCCGCAGCACCTCAGGCAGGGAATCCGTGCTGTCCCATTTTGCCATCAGCCGCGGTTCCCTGAACTCCTTAATCTGGCTGGCCTTAATAAGAAAATAGCCGTTTTTTTCGACTTCCTCCAAAACATGATATTTTTCAATAATCGCCTTCCACGCTTCATTTGCGGAAAGACCTTCTTTTCTTTCGGCCATGTTTCCGACTCCTCATTATAATTACCTTTTTACCATTAGTCCGACTGGCTCAGGCTGTCCAAAACTGCTGCCTTCCTATCCGCATAATAAACAATTTGCTCCACCGTTTTGCGAACCTCCGAAATTCCCGGTTCCTTTTCATCCGCACCACAGTCTATGCCCAAAACACGTTTGATATTATATTCCAGCCACTCCAACCTGCCGCAGTTACTGTCATAAACAGCCTCCCAATCCTCCGGCGCACTTCCGCCCGCTGCAAGATAAGACCTCACAAACACCCGGAGCAGCTCAAAATCAACCGCCCGCTCTTCATACCCCGACCAGCACAAAGCCAGCTCCATAAGCTCCAAAAAAGGATTGGAATATGAAAGGCACTCCAAATCAATAATACGGTAATCCCTGCCGTTCCATAAAATATTTTTACAGTCCATGTCATTATGGCAGATGGCTGCCACCTGCGGAAGCCTCTTTACCGCCGCATTTCCCCGCTCCTGACAGTCACAGAGCAGAGAACGATTATCCTTTAAAAGCTGGCAAAGCCTGCTGTTTTCAGCCTCCAGCCCCCTGATATAAAAATCCCAGTCAATACGGATTTCATTGCGAACAAAAGGCGCCTCTCTTTTATCTATATTGTGGATGAGCGCCAATATTCTGCCAACCTCGGCACAATGAAATTCTTTAATCCCGCCGCTCTTTAGCGCCCTTCCATCATACCAGGGAAAAAGGTAAAAATACTGTCCATCAAGCTCCTGTATCTTTTTGTGTTGAAAGGTTAACGCCGGCAGAATGGGAATCCCGTTCTTTTCCAGAATCTCCTCCAGCCGCTCGGCCGTATCAAAATTAGCCTTAGCCTCCGGCCGCAGCATAACATGGGGATTCAGCAGCTTAACCGCATATCTGCCCCTTGTTGTTTCCAGTGAAAACATTTTGTGCATAAGCCCGCCGCTTAACCGGACAGGCGGCAGCAGGAGCCTTCCCAAATTCAGTTGTGAACATATATTTTCAAATATCCTGTCAGGCATCCGGTTCCCGCCTTTCCGAAATATATTTCTTATATCATAACTTTACTTTTACTTCCTGTAAACCAAAACAGTACTTTTATCCATACAAAAAGGGACCTTGAAAACAGTCCCTTGCGCAGGGGCTGTTTTTTCACAGCCCCCTTTTTTACAGTTTTATTAATTAAAATCATAGCTCATCCTAAAAACGCCGCTTCCGGCATACGTTTCCTGCTCCAGCTTTTCCCGGATTCAGAATCCTGCCAAAGCATAACATTTTACCGCCCGATGATTCCAATCCCGCACATCCAGATAAACAGCATTTGCCCCATACAAATACCGGCTCTCCTGAACTGCCAGCCTGACAATCCGGCTTCCATATCCCTTCGAACACAGATCCGGACGAATCCCAATACCCAGAAAAACTGCCTGAAAACAATTATACTTTTATTGTACTCATTTTTACCATTGCCGCAATTACATATGTCTAATCAAAGATAAATATCTCTTCAATTGACGCTCCTACTGCCCTGGATATATCAATCGCCAGCTTCAACGATGGATTATACTGCGCTTTCTCCAGACGCATTATCGTTTCCCTGCGCACACCCACCATTTCGGCCAGCTGTTCCTGCGTCAAATCCTTCATAAGCCGATATTTCTTTAATCTGCATTCAAATTCCGCCATACCTTATTCCGCTCCCTCGTCATCATGATCATAACGATACAGCAAATATTCGCTCAGGAAAATTTCCAGCCCCAATGCAAATGATATAATAATAATGACAGCAATCAGGGTAAAATCAAGATTCCCCCAAAAATTTTTCTGGCAAAGTGCTATTAAAGCTATGAAAATAATGGCATATGAAATCTTCAGAGCCGTCAGCTGAGCGCGGTCCGCATTCTCCCTGAACCGTTCATCCATAAAGGTGCCGGACATTTTCCCTTCATAATAAAATCCGAAAAAACCAAAGAAAAGGAAAAAAACAAAAGGATAAACACTTTCATCAACCTGATAAGTCCAAAAGCCGGCAAAGCCCAAAAATCCTAAGAATCCTAAGTATCCAAGCTTCGGATTCAGCCTGCGTGTTCTATTCGTTTCCTTTGCCTGCTGAGCCTGCCTTCTGCCTGCCAGAAAAAGCGCAATTACCATTCCAAGTACATACAAACAGAAAAAGGAAACAGAAATAATCATTGGCAAATCCTTTATCTGAAAAGTATAGCTGGCAAAATCTGTTGGGACCACCAACCGGGAATTATTGTATGTGACAGAATACCAGCATGAAATCACTAACGCTAAAATACTGGCAACGCCAATCCCTACCATCCATTTAATATTATTTTTCTTCATATCCGCTTCCTCCTATGAGATATATTTATCTCTCCATGTGATAAATATATCACTTAATCATCTTGCTGTCAACGAGGAAAGTGATAAATATATCACATATTTTATTAGGACGGTCTTACAAGTACATAGATGCATTAAGGAATGAAATAGCTTTACAAAAAAATAAAAGCAGCCCTCGCTGAGCCGCTCTCATTCTAATTTAATACCCTTCACATAAATTGTAACTGCCTCTGTCCACAATATTCGAAATGAAGGATTCACTGCCCCCCGCTTCCCGGGCCAAAGCATATCTGGACATATGCCTTTTCCCACACAATTCCTTCTATACGATTCGCAATATACTTCTCATTCAGCAAGCAACTCACACCTCAATTCTTCGGCCACCTTAATCTTTCGCCAACTCAATGAACATATACATCGGAATTTTTGTCAGCCACTCTATCCTGGGAGACATCTTTCTCTGCTCCTCCGTCGGTTTCGGTTCATTCAAATCAATAATCTTAAATTTATTCCTTACAAACACTTTAACATAATCAGACATTGTCCTATGGCGATAAATTACCCTCTGGTCAATCCCTGCAATTTCCCCCACCCATTCTTCAGGTTCAAAATAGTTTTTTACAATTACCTGAATCGTGTCATTTTCCTTAAACCACTTATGTTCCACAGGCGGCTTAAAACAGGGATGCAAAATCGAAATAAACACTTTCCCATCCGGTCTGAGAACCCGGTATATTTCCTTCATTGTCCCGTCAAAATCTTCCACATCCATCAGCATCATTGCACACAGCACAATATCGAAGGAATCATTTTGTATTCCATATAAATCATTGCTGTTTCTGACAAGGCATGATATGTCCAAATTCTTTTCCTTTGCCGCGAAAGCAGCGTAACCAATTGACATTTCAGAGCAGTCGGCCGCCGTAACTTTTGCCCCTCTGCCGGCTAATTCCCTGGAGTATCCGCCTTCTCCACAGCCCAGATCCAAAATATCAAGTCCTTCTACATTCCCCAACTTCTGCATTGTATATGGCATGATATAGTGCATCCGAAAATCATTGGTCTGCGCCTTCTCTATCCATTCATTTCCCACATTGCTCCAGCAATCAGTTGAACTATCCCCTTTCATTTCCTTCCTCCATTTTCCTAAGTTTTTTACTCCTATACATTATAGTTCTTACTACTCATGAAATACAATGACTTTCTCTTGGACATAGAAAAAACTGACTACTCAAAATCGAATAGTCGGGGCACTTTTATGTTTGAAATTAAATATGTTAATTTTCTTTTTCTAACTCTTTGACTGCGGACATTACCCTTTCAAAGTCTGGAATATCATCGTAAAGCATATCCTTCATGGCATCATAATCCGTCTGTAAAGCAGAAAAGCGATAATAGGGAGGAATCAGCTTCAAGGTTCCCGTTATAGTCACATACCCCAAAATCCTTTTCCACAATCGGATCATGCAAGCCCATTTTATCTGCTGTGTTTCGGAACAACTCCAGGCGGTCATTGTCTGACAACGTTCCATTCATAAGTTTTATAAGGACTGTCACGATATAGGACCAAACCGCTGTTACCTGTGTAAACAGGCCAAGCATATTTAAGGCAGTATTGCTGTATGGTGCATGCTCCGGTGACAGCTCCTGGCTAATGCCTTTGCTACTTTTTTCATCTTGCAACCTCGCCGTCATCTGTATTTGAAACAATTTGCTTTTCTTTACCCATAACAAGAATGGCTTGTGAATTGCTGAACGGAACAAGTTGCAATTTTGTATTATACTTTGCAATTACTTTTTCCACAGCTTCCATTAATGATTCATCCTTATAATGAGGAACCGGATAAAAGTCTATAACATCCAACGCATCATATGTTTTCAAATGCGGCGCTGCAAGGGGATTATCCGTATCTCTTGCATATTCAATATCGGGGGCTGCTAAAATTGCACCAGCAGATTCGCCTATAAATAGTTTTCCTGCATTAATTTGTTTTTTTATCAAGTTCCCTGCACCTGAGCTATTCATTTCTTGAAGCAAAAAGAAAGTATTTCCGCCAGCAACATAAATGTAATCATTGTTCTCTAATTTGTTTACTATCTCAAGATTAGTTGCAGTGGAAATTTCCAGCTCATCAACAATGAGTCCCATTCTAGCTAATAATTCTTTGCTATATTTTATGTGAAAATCCAGTTTATCTGGCAGCGCAGCTATTGGAATAAACGTTACTGTCTTACCTGTAAGATTTTCATTAGCAAAATTTTCAAATATATGAGACACTTCCTTAAATAAAGATGCCAAAAATAGCCTCCGCATATGCCACACCTCCATTTATCCCTCATCATTAAAAAATAGCTCAAAACCCGCTCTTATTGAACACACTAATTATATCATGCTATATACAATTTCCCTGCCAATTTTATGCTTCCATACAAAATTGGAGCAGTTTTCCACTCTAATTCCTACTTTACCTATACTGGACACTCTCCAGAAAAACTACTATTCTAGCGCTCTGTAAATTTGAATTGGTCACTTCGCATAATGCTTATAACGTACGATACTTTTCCGCCAAGAGCACATAAAGTGTTATCCATTTATTGGGTTCACCAACCTTTCCCACATCAAAATATGGATGAGACTTATCAAGAACATATTTACCGTAGCTGTTTTTTTTGCTGTCTAACAATGCCCATGCCTTGTCGCAATTTGGATGATTTGCCACACCAAGAACCGAAAGCCCGTACATTATCATTTGCAGTCCCAGCTTCACATGGTCAAACGGATAGTATGTACCTGCCATTTCTTCAATAATTAACTTTTCAGGATTATTAGGGTGAAATACTACACAGTTGTTTATGTAAAAGTTTGTCAGCTGCTCGAACTGCGGTAAAACAACACCTATTTTTTTAAGCTCTGCTGCAAGTAAAAGATATGTAGTTGTTTGTCTGTAACAACCCATATCTGGCAACTTAGAGTCATTCGTTTTCTTGCCTTTGTCCAGACATCGAAATGTGCCATCTTCCCGTATGCCCGAAAAAGTCAAAAATATTTGTTTTTTTACCCATTCATGTTCATAATAACCAAGTGATACTAAATTTCTCAGAAGAAGTATTTTAGAACACTTCATATATTTAAGATCCATGCTCTTGATAATACGTTCAATATAGTCATCTGTTGAAATATCACTGCGAGTCAGGCCAAATTCAGCAAGTGCAATTAAAGCGGTGACATCCTCCCACTTTTTATTGAGTTTGAATTTATCCATAACCAAACTGACTGTACCTGAGTTTAATAAACTGTTATAAGCCTTTTTAACTTCCGATTTGTCTTTTGGCATATCCAAAAGTTCGATCATTGTGCGGTATTTCACTTCTGGGTTTTCGTCTTCAAGAAGCCAATTGAGTACATCATTCCTAATGATTTTTGACATACAACGTCCTCCCTGTATATTATATAAATAATCTCCGTTACAATTTCCTTGCAAATTGTGGTTTATTGTTTACATGTGATTTTATAATAGTCATGATGCTCTCTGTATTTATCAATAAACTCCCATCCACTACTATTCAACGCCTTTCGGCGTTCCGTTGCACCAGGAATAGCCTTCGTCACAATAACCTCATTGCCAAAAAACTCATAAAAGTTGTCCTTTGCAAACTCAAATATTTCAGACAGACAGGAGGCCTTTTCAAAATCACTGGATATATCTACGCGAAGTACTCCTGTTTCTCCAACAAATCCCTCAATTGTCCCCATTGCCTTATCTGTTGCATTGTCTACTATTGAAAATCTGATAAAATATTGTTTTTCATAAAAATCCAGCCAATACCCTATCGTTTCTAACATCTTTTCCCTTGATTCGACATAAAATCCAAAATCACAGTTGTCATCGTTCATAAGACAAACAGCCCTTTCGTCATTATAGCACTGAAAAAGCGATTCACTGTCTGCCTTTCTGATAAGCCTAATAGTGAAACTTTTTGTCTTTATTGTAGGACATTCTAAATATGCGTTCAAAATTGTATCCTCCTTAAAATTAGTGCTGGATGTATCCGTGGTATTCTTCCTTCTTTTCCGTAAAAGTCCAACAATCGGAGACAGACAGTCCCGGTAACTGGCAGGGATCCAGTTGGGCTTTGGGATCGGCCTGATTTTCCGCTTCATCAAAAAAAAGACATCTGTCCCTCGATTTCAAGGGAGGATGTCTGCTCTGTAGACCTACCATAAAATTTACAGGTCAGGAAAACCGCCTTTTCCTACAGGAGAAGATTTTCTTTTTCCAGTTCTGTAAGGCGGTTTACTAATGCTGAGATCTGTGTTCCTTCGACCATGGAAACCTGTTCCTTTTCGTATTCTGACTGTATTCAGCATAGCATAAAAGTGGCTGAAAAGCCAGTATTTACAAACTTTTCAGCCATTTTAAAGGACATATTTTGAATGCAGTTTCTTCACCACTCTGGGCTGCTCAATGAACAGTCCTTCCAGCACAAATCGTTGCCGCGCACTAAACAAATTTGTTTGAAACATTCATAAATACCAGTTTTTTCCAACCCACTAACTTACTCAAACTCGGCGTGTTCTTCGTTGTTGTTAACTATTTTTATTTAAGTTTTATATAAATACACGCCCACTTTTACTTCAATTACATCATTTATTATGGCTTGCTGATTTTCTGTTGCCAAAATGTTGCCATGCATTTATTATAGCAAATCTCTGTAAATTGATAACCCTTTTTCTCATTAATGACATTATTTACATGGTGCTAGCACCATGTAATTTATATCACTATCGAAAAAGTTGATAAATTTTCTATCCCCACATACAAATCCGATTAGCCACCAAATCATTCCTTTCTCTA
>ERZ506993.419-NODE-419-length-23257-cov-18.8891_pt1 | contig 23257 bp, 18 predicted proteins | sample MGYA00513167_ERZ506993 | MGnify/ENA metagenome assembly ERZ506993 | reverse complement strand
CTCCCGCCACTTATGACAAAATTTCATTGACGCAGTGGAGAAATAAACGTAATATATAGCTATGAGAAAATTTGAGCTGATAGCCCCATGCCACTTCGGCCTGGAGGCAGTATTAAAAAAAGAAATTATTGACCTGGGATATGACGTAACGCTGGTGGAAGACGGGAGAATCACCTTTTTCGGAGATGAGGAGGCGGTGAGCCGTGCAAATGTATTCCTGCGCAGCGCGGAGCGTATTCTGATTAAGGTAGGAAGCTTTCATGCGGAAACCTTTGAAGAGCTGTTCCAGGGAACAAGGAGCCTCCCCTGGGAGGAATTTATCCCGTCGGACGGGAAGTTCTGGGTAGCCAAGGCGGCCAGCGTGAAAAGTAAGCTGTTCAGCCCCTCGGATATCCAGTCAATTATGAAAAAGGCCATGGTGGAGCGTCTGAAGGGCGTCTATCATGTGAGCTGGTTTGAAGAGGACGGCGCGCCTTTCCCTGTCCGCGTTTTCCTGATGAAGGACGAGGTGACTGTGGGACTGGATACCACAGGGGAATCCCTGCATAAACGGGGCTACCGGAAGCTGACGGCCAAGGCTCCCATTGCGGAGAACCTGGCGGCCTCGCTGATTATGCTCACCCCCTGGAGAGGGGACCGGATTCTGGTGGATCCCTTCTGCGGAAGCGGCACCTTTCCTATTGAGGCGGCCATGATGGCGGCTTCCATGGCGCCTGGCATGAACCGCAGCTTTACCGCCGAGGATTGGCCCTCGGTGGTGGGAAAGCGGAACTGGTATGATGCCGTGGACGAGGCGCGGGAAATGGTGGATCTGCAGATCGAAACCGATATCCAGGGCTACGATATTGATGATGCCATGGTTTCCATTGCCAGGGAAAACGCCAAGCTGGCTGGAGTGGACAAGCTAATCCATTTCCAGCGCCGCCCGTTATCCCAGCTGAGCCATCCGAAGAAGTACGGCTTCCTCATTACCAACCCGCCTTACGGCGAGCGCCTTGAGGAAAAGTCAGCGCTTCCCGCCCTCTATAAAGAACTGGGGGCACGGTATGCAGCGCTGGATTCCTGGTCCATGTATCTTATTACCGCCTATGAGAATGCGGAGCGGGACATCGGCAGGAAAGCGGATAAGAACAGGAAAATTTATAATGGAATGATGAAGACCTATTTTTACCAGTATATGGGTCCAAAGCCGCCCAGGCGGCAGAATTTACCGGATGGAAGGTAAGAAGCATGAGCAGAAGAATTATTTTTGCAACGGGAAATGAAGGAAAAATGCGGGAAATCCGCATGATATTAGGTGATTTGGACATGCAGGTGCTGTCCATGAAGGAAGCGGGCATTGATATAGACATCGTGGAGGACGGAACCACCTTTGAAGAAAATGCGCTGATTAAGGCAAGGGCGGTGGCGGCCTGTGCAGGCAGGGACGACATTGTGCTGGCGGATGATTCCGGCCTGGAAATTGATTACCTGAATGGGGAGCCCGGCATTTATTCTGCAAGATACATGGGGGAGGACACCTCCTACCGCATTAAAAATGCCAATCTCATCGGCAGGCTGGAGGGCGTCCCCAAAGAAAAAAGGACGGCCCGGTTCGTATGCGCCATTGCGGCCGTACTGCCGGAGGCGGCAGAGGGAATCGTAGTAAGAGGAGTGATAGAAGGATATATCGGCTGGGAAGAGAAAGGCACCAATGGTTTTGGCTATGATCCCATCTTTTATGTGGATGAATACGGCTGCTCTACGGCAGAGCTGGACAGCGAGACGAAGAACAGCATCAGCCACAGAGGCAATGCGCTGCGCCTGATGAAGGAGCGGCTTGCCGGGATCCTGTAAGGATCCGGATACCAATGAGGAAAGAAGGTGCCATTAGATGAGGGTACTGATAATCAGCGATACTCATCGCAGAGATGACCGTTTTCTGGAGCTGATCAAACGGGTGAAGCCAATAGACATGCTCATACACTGCGGTGATTCTGAGGGAAGCGAAGACCTTTATCTGGAATATGCGGGCTGTCCGGTGGAAATCGTGTCAGGGAATAATGATTTTTTTACGGATTTGCCCCGGGAGAAGGAATTCCAGCTGGGAAAATATAAGGTGTGGCTTACGCATGGACACAACTATTATGTATCCATGGGGAATTCCATGCTGAAGGAAGAGGCGCAGGCAAGAGGCGTTGACATTGTTATGTATGGTCATACGCATAAGCCTGTCATTGATATGGAAAAGGATATCACGGCGATCAATCCCGGCAGCCTTTCCTTTCCCCGCCAGGAGGGCAGAAGGCCTTCCTATATCCTGATGGAGCTGGATAAGGACGGACAGGCCCACTATCATCTGAATTATCTGTAAAAAACCGATGTAAAAAATTTTGTAAAAAAACTGGAAAAAAATTTGGAAATAGTGTTGACATCGGTCAAAAGGTATTATATAATAACTTCTGCGTCACGGCTAAGGGTGAGCAGAAAACGGGGTGTGGCTCAGCTTGGCTAGAGCGCCTGGTTTGGGACCAGGAGGTCGCAGGTTCGAATCCTGTCACCCCGATTTAATCCAGACACCAATATGCGGGTGTAGTTCAATGGTAGAACACCAGCCTTCCAAGCTGGATACGTGGGTTCGATTCCCATCACCCGCTTTTTTCATGCCTGATTTTAATTTCATTCTCATATACAGATGTAAATACAAATACAAAAAACACTATATTCTATCCGAAAGAAGATGGAGTATAGTGTTTTCCTTTTTCCAATATTCTATTTTCTGTTATATTTCCTGTTATCGCTTCCCGATTCTTCTCATCCACATCAGGACAGATCCTATCAGGATATAGACATCTGCCAAATTCGCTGTTACATCACCTAATATCTTATGGTCAGATCTTATACCAATGTAATCTACGACTTTACCTCTGACAATCCGGTCATACGTATTGCTGATGGCTCCTGCACTCAGTAATGTCCATGCTGTCTTAGTCACCTTATGACCTTTCCGGAATGATTCTGCCAATGTCAGCATCAGGATCACTGCCGTCGTTATCACAGACGCTTTCTTTACCTTATCCGGTTCGGAATCCATAGAATTAAATGCAAATCCTTTATTGTATACTTTTCTGATCAGGACTTTTGTGCCGCAAAAGTTTTTTTCCTCTTTCTCACTTACATTTTCTTCTATGTACTGTTTTACAGCCATATCCAGTCCAAACAGTGTTCCAACCGCACCCGGTATGCGTGTGTGCATCTATATCTCTCCCTGGATCTTCACGATCTCTTCTTCCTGCTTTTCAATCTCTTCCTCGCGTTTTTCGATTTCTTCGCAGAGTGTTACGTAATCCATGTCGGATACTTCCCCACTCTGGAACTTCTCATATACCATACGACCGATATCTGCAAGATCTCTTTCATTCGCTCTCTTTAAAATGCGTACATTACTTTTAATCTTCTGAATCTCCAGTGTGTCTCCTGTCTTCTTTGTGATGTCACTCGCAACATCTGAAACTCTTCTGCTGAATTCTTCAAAAAAATCTGCCATCTGTATCCTCTCCTTATCTCGTTCTTCTTTACAGCCGTCTTAAAATATCCAGTGAATGATACAGGTTCATCGTTCCATATCCCCACTGTGTATTTGGATATTCTATCGCCGGAAGCTTCTGCGCACCCATCACGATCACATTCCTTACCTGACTGGCTGATGCTCCACCCGCTCCCGGCTGATCACTGATCCACTTCATGATCAGTGCACAGCCACCTGCCGCAATTGCTGTTGCTGCACTTGAACCGGTGCGTTCTTTGAATCCTCCGCCCGGTACCGCACCGGTAACCGCTACTCCCGGTGCAGCATAATCCGGTTTGATTCTTTCATCTCTAGTATACCCTCTGCCCGAATTAATATCAACCGTATTCTCCTGACTGTTATAATAAGACACCGTCATCGTATGCTCCCCTCCTGCCGGTTCTGTAAATGTGGTATCCGGATTCGATTCCAGAAAATATACTTCTCCATCCAGAAACTCTCTCATGGGCAGCCACATATGAAACTCCCCCTTTGTCTGCATCGCAGGCTTTACTTCTATTTTCCAGATTCCCGGTACTGCTTTCTGCAGCCGGATAAACACCAGCTGTGCATCGCTATTCTCCTGCAGAAGTCTGTACTCCACCGTAACAGCTGTCCGTTCAAAAGCAAATACAAAATCAAACAGATATCCCAGACGTACCGGAATCTGCCCGGTACGTTCTCCGGAAGGTGATGTGATCGACACTGTCACAATGTTCGGAAGGGTACTCCATAACTCCGTCACAAAACCCTTCACCCCTTCCCCTACCCTGATCTCCGCTGTCTGTATATTCTGTGCCTCCGTAAATGTTCCGTAATAATGATGTCTCTGCGCTGCCTCATTCCCGGTTCCCGTTACTACACAGCGGTTTCTCAGCAATGCATAGCCATCCAGAACTCCTGCAAGCAAAGAGTCACCATTATGCCCTCCGAAACTGGTTCCGATCGCCATACAGATCACAAGCGGCATCTCCCGTCTGCGGGCCAGTTCATTCAGATACCGAAGTCCGGCCAGGATATCATTTTCCTGATAACAGTGTGCATCTTCTGCAACAGCAAAAAATTCTTTCAGATATTTTTTTGCCGGCTTCAGCTTTACCATCGCGATCACCGCCTCCGGGGCAGCCCCAAGAAACTGTCCACTGCTTTCTGCACTTCCGGCAGCCACACTTGCAACAAATGTTCCATGCCCATCTGTATCTTCCGAAGAGATCAGTTCCTGCGGACTTTCCGAATGCAGAGCCGCATTGATTCTTTCTTCGGTATACTCTGTTCCATACAGAAAGCCCTCCGGCGGATCCCCATCCTGAATTGTCTGATCCCAGATCCCCGCAATTCTTGTTGTCCCGTCAAGATTACGGAATACCGGATGAGTATAATCGATCCCCGTATCCAGGAAACCGATCATAATCCCCTCTCCCATAAGCTGCAGCGTCGGATAATTCTGCAGTGTAATAATTCCGGCTGCATCTAACGGCTGCATATCCAGAAGTGTATAGCACTTGGGGATCGCACCGTACCAGTACTGCCGCAAGGATAAGGGAAGTAACATCCGGCTGTCTAACGACACACTTTTATATCCGAAATCCAGCTCCTGGATACACATCTTTTCCGTATCCACTCCTTCTAACTCATCTTCCCTGTATGGCGAGATAATAAAATCCCAGTAATCTTCCGATAATATCTTTTCTTTACATCTGTCTTCCAATGAAAAAAGCCTTTCATATACATTTGTTTTATGTATATGAAAGACTTCGTGTCATTCATTAATATTTTTATGCATTTGTATGCTGGTTCAGCATACGCTCGATGATCTCCACAGATTCTTCGATACCATAACTTGCACTGTTAAAACAGATATCATAGTTCACAGCATCTCCCCACTTCAGGCCGGTATAGAAATTGTAATATTTCGAATGCTGACGGTCAATCTTCTTCAAAAGGCGTTCTGCTTTTTTATGATCCAGATTATTGACTTCCATGACTCTGTGTACACGCTGTTCAAAAGGAGCTGTAATAAAGATACTGATATGTGGAATATGATTATTTGCCAGTATCACATCCGCACATCGTCCCATAACAATGAAATCTTCTTCTTTTGCCCTCTTACATATCAGATCACTCTGATTAAAGAAGATTGCATCTTCTTTTGTCAGACCATGATAACGGTCAAAATCTTTCAGACGTTCTTTCAACGTCCGTCCGGATCCCTGGTACTTATTCTCAATCTCATTTGTTCCCAGATCTGCCACATCTACAACCGAATCTTTCTCCGCGTCCAGACGTCTCAATACTTCATTGAATATCTCTGCATCGTAATAGTTGATCCTGAGTGCATCTGCCAGTGCAAATCCAATATCGTTACCCGCACTTCCATGTGTTCTTCCGATACAGATGATCAGATGATCATCCTTTGAAAACTTCTGACGCAGGTTCGATGTATTTAGCTTTGCCCTGTTTTCATCCAGAATCTCTACTTTTCCAAAACCTGCCGGCAGTTCTGCGATTTCTTTTAATATCTCATCATATTTTCTCATCAGTCTGGATCGGTCTTCATCCTTACGGATCGTACGTGCCATGTTACTGATCAGCGCAAGCTCACTTCTGAGCAGATGCCCCTGTGGCTTTGTACGCATCAGCTTCACAAGACTTTCTACACAAGTACGTTTGTCTCCCGTAAAGGTACGGCCAAGAGAAGAACCTACACATTCATAGACTTCTCCGTCCAGATCATAGATCCGTTCCGCTATGTCATAGTATTTATTCTTATTTTCCATGTTCCGCACCTCCCCTTACAAAAAGAATACCAGCATATCGATAATAAATACCGGTACCAGACATGTCAGTGACCATACCATATATCCGAAGAACGATGGCATACGCACACCATTTTCATCTGACATAGATTTTACCATGAAGTTCGGCGCATTTCCGATATAGGTATTTGCTCCCATAAATACAGCTCCACAGGAGATTGCCTCCAGCATCTTAACAGGAACCGAACCAAGTGTCGTCACAACACCGCTCTTGAACCCAAGTGCTCCCGCCGTTGTAAGGAATACCAGATACGTTGGTGTATTATCCAGAAAACTTGACAGTGCTCCGGTTGCCCAGAACATTTCAAATGGTTTATTGATACCAAGTTCCGCACCATTTGCCTTCAGGATCATCAATGCAGGCTGCATCGTGATAAAGATTCCGATGAACAGAACCGCAACTTCCTGAATTGCCCCCCAGGTAAAATGGTTACGGATACGTACTTCTTCTTTTGTCGTTTTAAATGATAAAAATGCTGCCAGAAGGATGATCACAATCTCGATCACAGACGGGAATCCAAGCGTCACTTCTCCAAGGATATGGATTCCTTTTACCGTTCCGTCCGCATTCTGGAATGCAGACATACCAGGAAGCATTCCACTTAAAATTACAGCTCCGACAATCATTGCAACATATATCAGATTATGAAGTCCTACAATTCTAACATGTGTTCCGGGCTCTCTGATATCTGGTTTTCTACCTTCCGCAATATCTTTTCTGTAAGCTCTTCTATCCAGAAAATAGAATAACGTCAGCAAAATGATCATGTTAAAGATCAGTATATGAAACAGCTTCAGGCTCCAGAAAAACGGAACGCCACGCATGAATCCCATCAGAAGCGGCGGATCTCCGATCGGTGTCAGACATCCTCCCATATTAGAGATCAGGAAGATAAAAAAGATCATAATGTGACTCTTTCTTTTTCTCCACGAATTCATCTTAATAAACGGACGTACCAGAAGCATACTTGATCCGGTCGTTCCGATCACGCTGGAAAGCAGTGTTCCCAGAACAAACAATGCCGTATTGATCCTCGGTGATCCGGCAAACTCACCGTCAATTGTAATGTTACCTGCTACACAGAACAGACCGAACAATAAAATGATAAATGTCAGATAATCATTTACCACACATTCCAAAACCGTCTCTCCCATTGTAAACATTCCGTACTTTGCAGCAAACGGAACAATAAACAGTACCGACCAGAACGCAACTGCAAGCGGCTGATGCTTTTCCCACCAGTCCGGCTTGATCAGAGGCATAACGGCAATACTGAGCAACAGCCCTGCAAAGGGTATGCAGAGCCAAACTGGAATAGCTGATAATTCCTCCATTCCTTTCTCCTCCATTCTTCCTCAAGTAAAGTCTTATGTGTCATTGCATAATGAAAGCTGTCATTGACAACTCTCTTAGCATTCTATATGTAAAATGTATTATTGAAGCCTTGGTACTTCCTGACCTCTCAACATTATTACCGGTCCTCCGGTTCCCTCAATATATTCTTTTGTGATAACAACCTCTCCAATATTGTCATCCTTCGGGATTTCATACATGATATCTAACATGAATTCTTCGATGATCGCACGAAGCGCCCTCGCTCCGGTATCTTTCTTCATTGCTTTTTTTGCGATCGCATGAAGTGCGCCGTCATCGAATTCCAATTTCACTTCATCTAATGCAAGCAGTTTCTGATATTGCTTCAAAATTGCATTCTTAGGCTCTTTTAATATCTCCACCAGCATATCTTCACTCATACCCTGTAAGGTAAATACAATCGGCAGACGTCCCAGGAACTCCGGTATCATACCGAATACACGCAAATCCTCTGTTGCGACCTTTTTAAGAATCTCTTTGTCGTTATTGTATTTATCTCTCAGATCCGCTCCGAATCCGATCGCTGCCTGTTTGGTCAGACGTTCTTTGATAATTCCTTCCAGATCCGGGAATGCACCTCCACAGATGAACAGAATGTTCCTCGTATTCACTGTTGTAAGCGGAACCATTGCATTCTTGCTCGTTGCCCCGACAGGAACTTCCACATCACTTCCTTCCAGAAGTTTCAGCATTCCCTGCTGTACAGACTCACCGCTCACATCACGCTGACTGGAGTTTTTCTTCTTTGCGATCTTGTCGATCTCATCAATAAAAATGATTCCCTGTTCTGCCTTTTCGACATCATTATCTGCTGCCGCAAGCAGTTTGGATACAACGCTTTCGATATCATCACCGATGTACCCTGCCTCTGTAAGAGATGTTGCATCCGTAATTGCAAGCGGAACATCCAGAATCCTTGCCAGTGTCTTTACCAGATACGTCTTACCGGAACCTGTCGGCCCAATCATCAGCATGTTGGATTTCTCAATCTCAATGTCATCCATCGAATCCGTTGCCACACGCTTATAATGATTATATACTGCAACCGACATCACTTTCTTTGCATATTCCTGTCCTACCACATACTCGTCCAGTTTTGCTTTGATCTTGTGCGGAGCCGGAAGATTCCGGATATCTACTAACGGCTTGTATTCTTCGCCTTCTTTTTTCTTCTTGATCTTCTGCTGTTTTGGAATACTCTGCTCCATATCAGACATGTTGAATACCTGTACTCCCGGAATATTCATCAGCTGACTGTAATCGATCGGTCCGTTCGACATTGCATCAAAGCTCTTCTGCATGCAGTCATTGCAGACACAGATGTGGTTCGGAAGTTCGATCATCTTCCCTGCAACACTCTCCGGACGTCTGCATATAAAACATACTTTTTCATACTCATCATCATTTTGTTTCTTATCATCCGAATCTGACGTCTTCTTTGTTGTTTCTACTTCGACGTCTTCTACTTTTTCGATTTTCTGATTGTTATCGTCCTGATTGGTCATTATTCTCTCCTTCTTACTTTTTGTCGTATCTTTCACTCTGTTTTATCCTGGTTCTATGATTCTTCCTGGTTCACCAGTTCCAGAAATGTCTCTTCGGAAATAATCGGGATCCCCAGTTCATTTGCTTTCTTATTTTTGGAAGATGTGCTGGTTACATCATTGTTGATCAAGTAATTCGTTTTGGACGTTACCGATCCTGTCACCTTTCCTCCCAGACTTTCGATCAATTCCTTCACTTCACCGCGGTTTGCAAAATGTGTTACGCTTCCGGTGATCACAAAATTGACACCTTCAAAAATCTGTTTCTTTGTTGATGTCTCTTCCGGGATTGTCAACTCTTCTAAAAGCTTTCTGAAATTCTCCACATGCTTTGCATCTGAAAAATATCCGGTGAATGCCTTTGCCAGAACTTCTCCCACGCCCTGGATCTCATTTAATTCTTCTTCTGTAACCATCAAAAGGGCTTCTACATCATATTTCAACTCTCTGCAGATAACCTTTGCATTGGCAAGTCCGATCCCTGCGATTCCCAGTGAATAGACAACTCTTGGCAGCGTGGTTGTTCTTGCTTTTTTCACACTTTCGATCAGTTTCCTGTACGATTTTTCTCCAAATCCTTCCATTCCCTGAATCTCGTCTTTGTACCGGTCCAGATGGAAGATATCGGCAAATGTATGGATATATCCTCTGGAAATGAATTTTTCCAGTGTTGCTTCCGACAATCCTTCTATATTAAGTGCATCTCTGCTTACGAATAATGCAAATGCCTTCACATGCTTTGCCTGGCATTCCGGATTCATACAGTATAATGCTTTCGCATTTCCTACCTGTCTGATCTTCGTCTCACCCTGACAGACCGGACATCTTTCCGGAATATCTTTCACACCGCTTCTTGTCAGATTCTCTGCAATCTGCGGAATGATCATATTTGCCTTATAAACTTCGATCTTATCTCCGATGCCAAGTTCCAGTTCTTCCATAATGCTGATATTGTGAACACTTGCACGGCTGACCGTCGTTCCTTCCAACTCCACCGGATCAAAGATTGCAACCGGATTGATCAGTCCTGTCCTTGACGGACTCCATTCGATTTCACGCAGAATCGTTTCCCTAATCTCATCCTGCCATTTGAATGCGTAAGAATCTCTCGGGAATTTTGCTGTTCTTCCCAACGATCTTCCATACGCTATATCATCATATGATAGCACAAGTCCATCAGAAGGAAAATCATTTTTACTAATCTCTGACGAAAATTTAGCAACTTCATCTTCTACTGTATCTCTGGTCACCATATGATATTCTACCGTCGTGAATCCCTGTGCTTTCAGCCATTCCATCTGACAAGCTCTGGAATTCTGAAAATCAACTCCATCTGCCTGCACTAACGTGAATGCATAGAACATAACATTTCTCTTTGCCGTGATCTGGTTATTGAGCTGTCTGACTGAACCACTGCATAAGTTTCTTGGATTTTTATATTTTGCATCTACATCTTCAATCTCTTCATTGATCTTCTTGAAGTCATGATATCCGATCACCGCTTCTCCTCTTAAGATCAATTCCCCCCGGTAAGCGATCTGCACCGGTACATTCTTGAATACCTTCGCATTGTTTGTAACCACTTCACCGACTTCTCCGTTACCACGTGTGACCGCTTTATAAAGCTTTCCGTCACGATAAGTCAGCACGATCGTCAATCCGTCCATCTTCCAGGACATCAATACTTTCTGACTGCCAACGAAGTTCTTAAGCTCTTCTACTTCTTTCGTCTTATCCAGTGAGAGCATCGGGCTTTCATGCCTTTCTTTTGGGAGTTCACTGACAACTTCATATCCGACATTTACCGTCGGACTGTTCGACAATGTAATTCCCAGTTCTTTTTCCAGATTCTGCAGTTCATCATACAATCTGTCATATTCGTAGTTGCTCATGATCTCCTGCGCATCCTGATAATAAGATCTGGATGCTTTATTCAGAAGTTCTACTAATTCCAGCATTCTCTCGTTCTTTGACTGTCCCATATAATTCCTTTAACTCCTGTTCTGTTAATTCTCTTACCTGTCCCGGTTTCAGATCTCCAAGTTCCACGTTCATGATCCGTATCCTTTTTAACACATCCACCTTATATCCGAGTGCTTCGCACATGCGCCGTATCTGTCTGTTCAATCCCTGTGTCAGAATAATGGAAAATGTATATTTCCCGGTCTTTTTTACTGTGCAGGGTCTGGTCACCGCATCCAGATTCTTTTCTTTGTCTCTGATGTGTACTCCCCGGCTCATCTTCTCAATGAATTCCGGAGTAACTTCTTTGTTTACTCTGACCTTATATTCTTTCTCATGTGCATATCTTGCGCGCATCATGCCGTTGATCAGATCTCCATCATTTGTCATGATCAGAAGCCCTTCCGAATCTTTATCCAGTCTTCCTGCATAAGTGATGCGTACCGGATAATTGAGGAATCGGATGATGTTCTTTTTCTCCCTTTTATCTTCTGTACAAACAATCCCGGCAGGTTTGTACACTGCCAGGACCGTTTTTTCCGTTTTGCTTTTGACCACTTTTTTTCCGACACGGACCTCCTGTCCGTCTTCTACTTTCATGCCGGGAGCTGCTGTCTTTCCATCCACAGTCACAATTCCCGACTCGATCAGCCTGTCTGCCTCCCTTCTGGAACAGACACCGGCTTCGCTTAAATACTTGTTCAGTCTAATCATTCTGCAATACCCCGCTGATACTGTTATCCTGCACAAATGTATTACCGTTATACAGGAACAGAACACTTGTGATCTTATTTTTCTTCATAACTTCTCTGATATCATCATAATAATATCTTGGATCAACCACTATGATTTCTCTGTAATATGCCGTCAGAAACGGAATTACACTATTCGCATAGGAATCTTTTACAAGCAACAGTCTGTCTGTTGTATCTGCCGTCGTTCTGATATCCAGGAGGGGATAATTACCGCCAAGAAATAATGCATATTTATCCTTTTCTTTCAACTTGGATGTATCGTATAACGTTGCTGTTTTCTTTTTTTCATTCACGTTATTTACAACTACCTGTGGTGCTGTTTTCAGATCATCCGGTGCGTATATATAGATTGGCTCATTATAGTCTGTTTCATATCCGCTTGTCGCCGATAAGGTTCCGTTAAATGAATTCGTCACTGCATAGGATTTCATAGCCGGCGCTTTCGATGTATCCAGTTTCATAGCCGCAGCCAGCGCCTGATATCCATAGTAAGCACCAAGCGTCGTCCAGTGATGATCCGTATGGTAATATATCTCTTCTGCTCTGTGCTTTTTCAATGTATCTTCCACATTTACCCACTGAAAAGCTGTCCCAAGCGAAGCCTTTATTTTCTGAAACTGTTTATCCTGATCTTCTGTCACTGCACAATACGGAAGTTTGTCCGACTCAATATTTGCAGCATTCGGTACCAGCATCATATACATCGGGATATCTTTATATGTCTCCTGAAACTTTTTCATTGCATCCAGATTTACTTTCAATTGTTCTTCATCCGGTCTGGCTATATCCTCTAACAGATAATGATCCTTTCCTTTAAATACACCATTTGCCTTACGTTTTCCTGCGATCAGATCAATACGGCTCTTTAAAGCTACCCAGAAATCTCTTCCCGCAAACTGATCCGATACATAAGATTCATACTGTTTCATCCATCTTCCGCTTTCAATACCGGAAATCGTAAGTCCTGGTCTTTGTTCCAGTGCCCGGTTTTCTTTTGCCGAAAATTCCCTGTCAGCAGTTGCAATATTTACCACGAAGAAGATAACCATCATTACAATAAACAGCAATGCAATTACTTTATTTCTCTGTTCTTCTCTTTTTCTTTCCCATTTCTTTCTCGACTGTCTCATCTTTGCTCCTAGAATCTGAAATACAGGAACGGATTATAGGTCTCCGTTACCAGATATGCAATACAGACAATAAACAACGCAGCATATACCACACTGTTAATGATTGTTGTATTCCATTTTTTTGTTCTTAACATATGCTCGTATCTGAAATGAACCAGCGGCGTAGAGCCAAATATCAGGATCAGCCACAGGATCAGGTTGCTTGTAAGAAGATACATACTCTCTCTGTCTGCAAAGCCATGTGCACCTGCACCAAACATCACTCTGATATAATCTGCTGCCTGTCCGAATGAAGAGCTGAAAAACAATACCCAGCCGATCACAACCAGAACAATACTGTAAATATGACGGACTATGTCCGGAAGTCTGTCCAGTACCGGCGACAGGAGATATTTTTCAATGATCAGGATCACCCCATAATAGAGTCCCCATGCCACGAAATTCCATGCAGCTCCATGCCATAATCCGGTCAGAAACCATACGATCAGAAGATTCCTGATGTGTTTGATCTTCGATACCCTGTTTCCTCCCAATGGAATATACACATAATCCCTGAACCAGCTGCTCAGCGAAATATGCCATCTGCGCCAGAACTCCGTAATACTCTTAGACACATATGGATAGTTAAAGTTCATATTGAATTCAAATCCAAACATCTTACCGAGTCCGATCGCCATATCCGAATATCCACTGAAATCAAAATAAATCTGGAACATATACGCAAAAGCTCCAAGCCACGCCGTCATCACGGCTATATTACCTTTCGCAAGTCCGCTTACCTCTGTAAAAATCATCCCTGAGGTATTCGCCAGTAATACTTTCTTCGCAAGTCCCCGGATAAAATACATGCTTCCTTCTCCGAATTTTGTCCTTGAGACTTCTCTGGACGCAAGCTGTTCATCTACATCTGCATATTGCACGATCGGTCCCGCAATAAGCTGCGGAAACATCGTTACATATAATGCAAAATTAGGAAGATTCGTCTGCACTTTTACATTTCCCCGATATACATCAATGATATAGGATAATATCTGGAATGTATAAAAGGATATTCCAATCGGAAGCGGCAGTGCATGATAAGAAATATGTACCGGAAGTATCCCGTTCAATGTGTCCAATACAAACCCTTCATACTTAAAAAATCCAAGTACTGCCAGATTAATGATAAGATTAAAAACCAGGCTCCGCTTTGCAGCTCTCTTATCCTGCAGATTCCGCGCAATATCCAGTCCACTGAAATAATTAAACAATATGGACAGTAGCATCAGAAACAGATATACCGGTTCCCCCCATGCATAAAACACCAGACTCGCCAGCAATAAGATCACATTCCGGAATCTTACCGGCAACAAATAATATAAGATCATCACAGCCGGCAAAAATGAAAATAAAAAAACAATACTGCTAAATAACATCTCTCTAATTCCTTTTTATCAAATACTCTTCTTAAATGCCGCATCGATACGGTCTGCATCCTTTGAAACTGCCAGCAGCACATAACGTCCTCTGGTCTCAATAATTGCAGCATGTATCAGCTTTGTTTGTTCTACACCATAACCTTCAAAATTCTTTTCCTGTGTATTTACACGACTTTCCACTGCCTTTTCAACCGTCTCGATCTGACTTTCGTTTTTTACCTTTATTACGAGTATTTCATTCACACTCATAACGTCATCCGGAATATACAGACTGATTCCTTCATAATCATTGGCATTCAGACTGTAATATTTTTTCAGATCCTGTGTTGTGCCTTTTTTCATTCCTTCTAATTTTACGGCTTTTGTGATATTCTTTTCAATCGTATCTACGGATACGGTATTATCCCCTTCCCGGGTCACAAGAAATACTACATAAATGATCAGGAGGACTACCATCAAATATTTTAACAGGTTAATCCTGTCTAATTTTCCGTTTTTCATTATAATTCTGCAACCTCCGCCATATGATTTACCCATTCTTTATAATAACTGGTTGACATATGGATTCCATCACCGGCATAATACTCCTGTTTCACCAGCTCTGTATTATCAATAAATGTTACTTTCTCTTTTTCACATAATTTTTTTAATTTCTGATTGAACTCCGGAATTTTTGCATAGACAGAATTCTGATCAATTGCAATCTGCGCTGTCGGAAGTATACTGTTAACATATATTTTCGTATCCGGCAGTGATTTTTTCAGATCTCTGATCACCGGCCTGTATGCTTTTATGAATCCATCCGCGTCTCCATTCTGCGCTCCGACATCATTCATCCCGTATGAAAGGAATAATACTGACGGTTTCATCTCTTTTGCCCTGGCAATATGATCTGCCAGTTTTTCATTATCCCCCGCCGACACACCGGCTCCACGGTCTGCCTGTACGTTTGCCTGATCCAGCACACCATATTCGTACAATCCCTGTGTGATGGAATCCCCCAGGACCAGACAATCTGCAAATTTTTCGCTTGCCGGCTGTTCTTCTGCATCCTGTTCTGCCTCACGTTCCTGCGTTTCTAACTCCTTAATCTTTTTATCTGCCTTAGACACATCCATCTCATCCATCGTCTTCAGGATCTCCGTGCCCTTCTTTGTATCCTTCTGTGGATTACTGAGCCTGCGCGCCACCGTAATCCCGCCAATCACCAGAATAGCAACCGCAACGATCACTGCAGTCTGAAGTACCCGGTCTTTTTCTTTCTCACTTTTTATTTCACTTTTCTGCTCCTCAGGATTCATCTCCTGAGTCTCTTCTTTTTCTTCATAAATTGAAGTTTTACTCTCTATATCCACGAAATATTCTCCTCTTTCGTTTCTCTGTTGATCCTAAATATGTATATCCAATTTATTTTACTGTTTTTCTTTTTGAATGTCAATTTATATCCTCTTTTCTGTCGTCTTTTGTGCTATAATGTTGAATACATTTCCTTATACCTGAAAGGGGAAAATGATCATATAGATTAACAGGAGGTTTTCCTTATGAATGTATACCAGTTATCAGCAAAAAATTGCATGTCGCATCTGCTCTTAAAAGACACTTTCGACAACTTTTCTTTCATAGAAGGCGAGATCACGACCTTCAACAAATTTACCATCAGCGGTTTTCTCCAGGAAGACTTCTTTGATGAAAAACCTGAAGAAACCTACTCCCGCTGGAATAAAACCCGAGACTTCTGCTTCCAGATCATCCGCGGTAAACGCACTCCATTGGGATTCAAGATTGTCCTTGCGCTTCCGGAAGATCAGATCCCGTACTTTCTGACCGCCCACGGTCTCACCGGATACCGCCCGGAAGAGATCCGGGGGCTGTACCTGAACTTCCACTACGATGGACATCACTTACAATGTATCACCGGAACTTCTCTGAACACTTTCACCATGGACAAATCCATCGAAAGAGAATGGGATCAGGAAGTAAAAAACATTTTAAAATCCAGATCCATTGAAGGTGACTACTGATCTGCAGTTTCCGATATAAACAGAGCCGTGCCGCCATGGATTTCCCTTCCACAGCCGCACGGCTCTTATTTTTCATTCCGCCAATCTTAACTTCAAATCTTTACTTTGTAAGCAGCATCATGATCTCATTACTTCTCTGCACAAACGCAGTCATCTCTTCCGGACTGAGCGGCTTATGTGCCAGCATTGCCAGATCATATAACTGTTTGCAGATAATACTTGTGTTCTCACTGTCTTTATGTTCAACTACATACTGAACCAGCGGATGATTTGCATTCAGGATCAGTGTACTTGTTGTACCCATATCCATTCCGTTCATGCCATACATTTTCATCATTTCCTGCATACGACGGTTTTCTTCGGATAACGTCATCATAGAAGCAACATTTTCATCTTTCAGTTTCTCGATTTTAACATCCAGATTCTCGTTTCCAAGCTCTTTACGGAAAATCTCTACCAGACTGTCAGATTTCTTCTGGAATGCTTCCTTCTCTTCTTCGGCAACTTCTTCCTTTGCACCTGCTGTTACATCGGCGTCGATTCTCTGGAACTTGATATTCTGATTACGCTGCTCTAACTGTGTGATAAACGGCGAATCAATGTTGTGTCCTAAGATTACCGCATCCATGCCCTGATTCTTGAACATGTTGATGTACTGGCTCTGCTGGATCTCGTCCGTCACATAATAAATAACTGTCTTATTCTCTTCTTTGTTCTCAGTATTCTGATCATCTGTCTTGTCATTCTGATCTTCTACTGTTCCTCCATTTGCCTCGATGCAATCTTTCAATGTCAGATATTTGTGATCCAGATTCTTAAACAGAACCGCATCTTTCATCTTGTCACAGAATTTTTCATCTTTCAGGCATCCGAACTTGATGAACGGACTGATGTTATCCCAGTATTTCTCATAATCTTCTCTCTTTGTCTTACACATTCCGGAAAGCTTATCTGCAACTTTCTTGGAAATGTACTCCGATATCTTATTGACGAATCCATCATTCTGCAGTGCACTACGCGATACGTTCAACGGAAGATCCGGACAGTCGATCACTCCCTTTAATACCATCAGATATTCCGGAATGACTTCTTTGATATTATCTGCGATAAATACCTGGTTATTATATAATTTAATCGTTCCTTCAATCGAATCATACTCTGTGTTGATTCTTGGGAAGTACAGGATTCCCTTTAAGTTAAATGGATAATCCATGTTCAGATGAATCCAGAACAACGGCTCTTTGTAATCCATAAATACTTTGCGGTAGAAGTTCAGGTAATCCTCATCACTGCATTCATTTGGATGCTTTGTCCACAGTGGATGGATATCACTTAATGAAACCGGACGCTTTTTAATCTTTACTTTTTCTTTGGCAGGTTCCGTCTCTACCATCTCTTTTTCGCCGTTTTCATTCTCTTTTTCTTCCATCTTGGCATCTTCGTGAATATGTTCGATCACTTCATCGTCATCTTTCAGATCTGCTTCATCAATGGTCTCATATTCCGGTTCTGCATTTGCCTTGGAAAGGAAGATTTCTACCGGCATAAAGGAACAATATTTTTCCAGAACTTCTCTCATTCTGTATTCATTTGCAAACTCCAGACTGTCCTCATTCAGATACAGTGTCATAGTGGATCCGACTTCCTGTTTGCTGCCTTCTTCCATCTCATACTCTGTTCCGCCGTTGCTTACCCAGTGTACCGGCTTTGCCCCTTCTTTATAGGAAAGGGTATCGATATGTACTTCGTCAGCTACCATGAATGCAGAATAGAATCCAAGACCGAAGTGTCCGATCATGTCATCCTCTGTTGTCTTGTCTTTATATTTTTCCAGGAATTGTGTTGCTCCTGAAAATGCGATCTGTGTAATGTATTCTTCTACTTCATCGGCTGTCATTCCAAGACCGTTATCTGTAAATTTCAGAGTTTTTTCTTCTGGATTGACCTCAACTTTGATCGCCGGTTTGTAATCGTCCGGTAACTGGTATTCACCCATCATATCCAGTTTCTTCAGTTTTGTGATTGCGTCACATCCATTGGATACCAGCTCACGTGCGAAAATATCGTGATCGGAATATACCCATTTTTTAATAATCGGGAAAATGTTTTCACTGCTGATTGACAAACTACCTTTCTTTGCTGCCATTGTAAATCACTCCTATTTCTACTTTTTATATTTCTATCATATTAGTGACAAAAGGTACTGCTTCTTCTGTCGGAGCACACCTTTTTGCTACATTTTTTCATCTAAGTGATATGATAATACTGCTTATTTTAAAAGTCAATAGAAAATTAGCACTCTTCAAAAAAGAGTGCTAACAATTCTGTGAAATTTATAAACCGTTTATAAACTTTACTCTATACTTTTCAATGATTCTACCATGTCAATCTTTTTCAGTTTAAAATACATTACCCAGTTTACGAACAATGAGAACCCTATCGTAAATAAAAAGCTGTAGATATAACTCTTCAGATAAATACTCCGGCCAAACATTGCCGCATCCACTTCTACTGTCTGAATCACAAACAGATGCAGAATCTTACCGAGTACAACACCTGCCACGGATCCGATCAGCGTCAGCAGGATATTTTCACGGAACACATATTCCGCTACTTCTGTGTCATAGAATCCAAGTACTTTCAAAGTCGCAAGTTCTCTCTGGCGTTCTGTGATATTGATGCTGTTCAGATTATAAAGTACCACAAATGCCAACATTCCGGCAGAAACGATCAGTACAATGATCACCAGATTCAGGCTGGCCAGCATATCATCCAGCTGATCTCTGATATCATGCAGGTATGAGATCGTCAGTACCTGATCTTTTGACAGGATCTTTTCTCCAGCTTTTTTCACCTGGTCTTCCGTATATCCGTTCTTCGCCCGGAACATAATACAATTATATTTCACCGTCTTTCCATATACCTTCTTGTAATACTGCGGTGTAAAATAAATATAATGTCCCATGTAATTTTCACAAATATGCGCAATCTTTACAGTGACACTCTTCTCCGTTCCCTTCTTCACTTTGATGGTATCCCCGTCTTTTACATTCAGAAGTTTCGCCGTCTTTTCACTGACAATTGCTCCATCATCGGTTAGTGTATACGATTCTTTCGTCTTCCTGTCATGAAAATCCACGTACTTTTCTGCAATCTTTGGATTTCCTAATATGCACTGGTACACGCTGAGTTTTTTGCCGCCTCCGGATGCGGTCACACTCCGCATATCTGCCTCCATATAACTCTGAATATCTGAATCTGTTTTCAGATACTCCTTTAACTCTTCTTTCTCTGTCTTTGTCACATCATCTTTATAGAAAATGTGCCCGTCATACAGCTGAATCTCATCATACTGAATATCTGCGATCTCATATACAGAATCCCTCACTCCATATCCGACCAGCATCAGTGCCATACAGCCGCCGATTCCGAATACGGTCATAAAGAAACGCTTTTTATAACGCATCAGATTCCTGATCGTTGATTTCCAGGTGAAATTCATCCGTTTCCAAATGAATCCTATTCTTTCCAGGAAGACTCTCCGCCCGTTTTTTGGTGCCGGCGGCCGCATCAGCACTGCCGGTTCCGCTGCAAGTTCTTTATAACAGGACGCAAGCGTTGCTCCCATAGTACATACAATCGAGGCTGCGGAGGCCATCACAGCATAACTCATGTGATATGGTACATATATCTTCGGAATATGCGGATACATGATTTCATATGCATAGATAATAATATACGGAAGGATTTTCTCTCCCACCAGTACTCCAAGAACACTTCCTTCTGCCGTTGCAAGGAATGCATACCCCAGATATTTCGATGCAATGGATAAATTTCCGTATCCCAAAGCCTTCATGGTACCTATCTCTATTCTCTGTTCCTCTACCATACGTGTCATACCAGTCAGACTGATCAATGCCGCAACAAGGAAGAACATAACCGGGAATACTTTTCCGATCGCACGCATACGGTCCGCATTTTCTCCGAATCCATCATATTCTGTCAGTGTACTTCTATTATATACATACCATTTCGGATTCTTGATCTGACTGATCTGCTTACCGGCATCAGCAAGTTTTTTCTCGCCTTTTGCAATTTCTTCTTCTGATGTCTTCTTTCCGTCTTCATATTCTTTTCTGGCATCGGCAAGTTTTGCTTCATTTTCCGCAATTTCTGCCTCACCGTTTTTCAACGTCTGCTCTTGTGCTTCCAGCTCTGCTTTTCCTGCATCTAACTGTTTCTGCCCGGATTCTATACTTGCCGCTGCACTGCTAAGCTTTGTTTCACTTGCATCCAGTTGCGCTTTTGCCTGATCCAACTCTGCTTTCCCATTCGTAAGCTGCTGTTTTGCTGTGTCCAGTTCGGCCTTCTTTGTCTGGTAATCCTGTTCTTTCGCATCCAGGGTCTGCTTTGTTTCCTGCGCCTGTGCTTCCATCTCCCGGATCTTCTGCGACAGTTCCTGATCCTGTTCTGTTTCTCCGGACACCTGTGCTTTTAATGCTTCTATATTCTTCAGAAGTGTCTGATATCCTTCCCATCCCTGATCAAGTTCTGTTCTGTATACGACTAATCCCTGTTCTCCTGTCTGGATCTGTGCCTGTGCTTCTGCATACTTTGAATCATAAGCTGCTTTTCCCTGTTCGTACTGCTTTTTCCCCTGCTCCAGCTGTTGAAGGCCATTTTGATATGTTTTCTTTGCCTTATCTAATTCCTGCTGGTTCGCCCGGAGCTTCTTCTTCGCATCTTCCATCTGCGCCTTCCCACTTACAAGGGTTTCCTTTGCCTGTGAAATCTGCGTCTCTCCGTCTGTAATCTGCCTTTCTGCGTCTGAAAGTTTCTGCTCCGATTCTGCTTTTCCGTCATCAAGCTTTTTCTGCGCCTTTTCAAGCTTTGCATTCGCTTTATCCAAAAGTTCTTCCTTACGGATCTTTCCTCTTTCTTCTGTGATTGCTTTCAATCGTTTTTTGACTATCTTTACTTTCTGTTTATACGCACCGGTATACGCAGTCAGATCTTTTGCGCCCTGCACCTGCACATACATTTCCGTATATACATCCAGATGAAATGTTTTCTCCGGCACTACTACAAATCCGCTGACTGTACCCGTTCCGATTGTTGTACTTCCGCGATTCAAGGCTATATAGCACGGTGAATTCCCTTTTCCGACAACCTTTAGTTCATCCACCTTCAGGGTATCCGTCACCTTGTCATCTGTCCCGGACTTAAGCCTGATCGTCTCTCCGACTTTATAGTTCATCTGATCATCTACCAGACATTCTCCCACTTTTTCCGGCATACGGCCTTCACTGACCGTAATCTTGTTCATATCTTCCATCCGGGACATCACGTGGAGTACATATTGCTTCTTATTCTTTATATTCAGGAAATCTGCACTATAGGCTCCTTCTGCCTTTTCAACCCCTTTTACATTTCTGACCGCCTTCACATCATCTTCCGTAATTCCAAGTGTACTGACCGCCTTGATATCCATCAGATCTGACTTATCAAAATACGCATCTCCGGTAATCTTCATAGATGGCTCAGATGCCCGGATACCGGAAAAGAACGCTACTCCCAGCGCAACAATAAAAAGAATAGAAATAAAACGTCCGAAACTACGGCGGATCTCCATGTAAAAATTCTTACGTGTTATCTTTTTTGCCATCTGCCGTCCCTGCCTTTTACCATTCTATGGTCTCAACCGGAACTGGTTGCGGATTCTGTATGATCTTATCAACCCGGCCGTTTTTAATCTTGATCACCCGGTCTGCCATTGGCGCAATTGCCGAATTATGTGTGATCAGAATCACCGTCATTCCACTGTTCCGGCAGGTATCCTGTAATAATTTCAAAATGGATTTTCCTGTATTATAATCCAGCGCACCGGTCGGTTCATCGCAGAGTAACAGCTTCGGATTCTTTGCCAGTGCTCTTGCGATCGACACTCTCTGCTGTTCTCCTCCCGACAACTGCGCCGGAAAATTATCCAGTCTTTCTCCCAGTCCAACTTCTTCCAAAACTTCCTGTGCATCCATTGGATCCTTACATATCTGAAGAGCCAGTTCTACATTCTCCAGTGCTGTCAGATTCGGGATCAGGTTATAAAACTGAAAGACAAATCCGATATCATCTCTTCTGTATGCCGTCAACTGCTTCGTCGAATACGTTGCAATGTCCTGACCGTCAACCAGCACCTGTCCCGACGTAGCGGTGTCCATTCCCCCAAGAATATTCAGCACCGTTGTCTTTCCTGCACCACTGGGTCCGACTACAACTGCGAATTCCCCTTTCTTAATCTCAAAGTCGATTCCAGCTGCTGCCATGATCTCAACTTCCCCCATCTTATATATCTTTCTGACATCTTTTAAGGTCACAAATTCACTCATATACGTTTCCTCCGTGTGGGCATATTTGTATTATAATTATATCATCTTTTCTACTTTAATTGGAATTTAATTGGGATTTAATTCAGAAAGGCACGACGACCCGGACCTGCATAAAAAGTAGAAAGCCGTTCCTGTTCAGGTTCCGTCGGCGGGAAATACTAAAGCGTCAAAATTATGCTAAAAACGGGCTTCCGAAATTTGCAACTCGCCATTCGGCTCAAACAGGCAAATTTCGAAAACCCAACGCATAATTTTGACGCTTAACTATTTCCAACACCTTCTTCACATTCACTGGAACGGCTT
>ERZ506993.413-NODE-413-length-23434-cov-5.04979_pt1 | contig 23434 bp, 24 predicted proteins | sample MGYA00513167_ERZ506993 | MGnify/ENA metagenome assembly ERZ506993 | reverse complement strand
GGGGCGACAACGAAACAAGCGCAAAAATATTACAGGCCTTTGTCAACGCCTGTAATAACTGAACATCCATATAACAAGGGCAGTAAAGCTGGAATTTGTTTTAATCGACAACGATTTTTATAGGGGAACATTTTCCGCTGTTGCATTTACTCTCTGAAACACTGCAAGCGGCAACTCCCAAAGTAATATCCATCAGTGCTTTTAATGTAATTTTATCTCCTGCTGTGGAAAGCGGCTCCTCCACTGTGATACTGCCATCAGAGTTAATTTTCGTGTGCATGAATAAGTTTACGGGTGAAATAATCGCACGCTGTTCTTCCAACACATTGTTGATATTATCGAAGCAGTTCGGGTGTCCTTCGCCGTTATGATAAAAGAAGTCATACATTTCCTGCCGGCAGCATGGGTGAAGCAAATCATGTTCTCCCACATCATCAGAAATTACCCGCATCATCGGGTGATATAAATTGGTGTAAATAATATTGCCGACATTTAGTTTCAGAGACTCGTTACAGTCAATCGTTACTCCGGTCGAGAGAAATTCATTTGCATTTCCGCTCGCTTCGGCAAAAAAATCTACCACCTGGCCACCCTCAATGTCAATCACAGTAATACTTTGACCTTGCTTAACATCAATTTTCATTCCAGAACACGCTGGAATAATATACTCTTTGTTCATTGTATTTACCTCACCGAATTGTAACTTTCCAGCCCCGGCAATCCGAAGTTACCTTATTACATTTCGCATTACAAATATACTTGATTTTTTAATTCATCGAGAAAAGTTTTTGTGAAATAGAAGAAAATATTTCTACTACTTCTATAATAAAATTACTCATAAATTCTCTATAAGGAATCACAATTTCGCCCTTATTTAACACTATGAACAACTTCTCTTTATCACAACCTTCTTTAAACTCATAATAATCCAATCTAATATTAGTTTGATGTATGATTTGATCCCTTAATGCTCTTCCTTTCTCACTACCACAGAGTAAGTGAAAAGCATGTATATTAAGTTTATTTATTTCACAGATGTATGATTTCAATGAAATCAATTTATCACTTTCATCTTTTAATATTTTCTTTGCAAATTTATTGAAACTATCACACCTTTCATGAAAAGCTATATAATGAAAAATAGTAGCTACTACATCTAATGCATTTCTTGCAAAAAGGATTGTACTTTCAGTATGATAAAGCAATATTGTTTCATCATCTCCAAAAAGGCAAGGAATTTCCATATTTTGTGACATTTCGAATTCGAATAATTTTTTAATAGCACATTTTTCAGCAAACAACATCATTCTAATTTTCTGGTGACATATTACAGCTTTTTCCTCCAAGTATATTTTAAATTCTCTATCAATTGTGGAATTATTTTCTATAAGATTAAATAAATCATGACCTATTTGTATTTTGGGTATAATATCACCATAGTCTGACAACAATTTCAAATCAAGTTCTAAAAGTTTATTTCTATCAAAACCATTAAGTACTTCTCCTTAACATTACTAATTCAATATTTTCAATTTATCAAATTGAAGGCGATTTATGCAGCATTTTTCAAGGTGAACATTATTTACAATTATCAGCTATGTATCTTTGAAACTCAGGCAATTCTTTACGATACTTACGTGAACGTGAATCTGCAATTTGAAATGCTTCCTCAGGCATACTATATCGAAATCGAAAATCATGCCTTTTTATATAATACATATCCAATAATGCTAAGCCATAACCATATGCATCCTGCTCAACCTCTTGATGAAAATTTAATGATTGTGTTACTTTGTCAACATTTGGGATATAATTTTCAAAACCTTCTTTCCATGTCTCTATTAGTGAAATCTTTTCATGTATTTGCATTCCATTCATCATAAGTCCGATTTCATTAAGCTGATATGTATGTCGCAACTCATGAAATACAAAATATTCAATATCATCTTTATGGTCATTTCTACTACGATAAAACCATACCTTATTAAAAACAATCTTGTCTATTTCTCCCTCAGCCGCATTGTTTTCATTAGGAAATCGTTCAGATGGACAATCTTCAAAATACAGTTCAATATCTTCAGGAATCTTCATAAATTTCCGTGCAAAGTCAACAGCATTCTGAATTAGTTTTCTATTCGCTCCTTTTATCTTTTCCATTGAATTTACTCCTTTATTCTTAATCAGTCTAATGCTTTCGAGTTTAAATCAATCTGTTTGTTTTTCCCACAACTTCCAATTTACCAAGTACACCTTTTACCAGCATAGCGAATCACACGGCGGCAAACTGTATATGTACAATCAACAATCACGATTTACAAATCGTTCCAAATCCCGTCTCATGATGGAAATATTATATGGTGGTTCCTCTTTATCCCAATTCCATAAAAGACGGTACATTCTTTCCATGCGCATAAGCGACCGGAACGCCAATACCTGTAATGCCGCGTCCAATTTCCCCATAATTTTAATCTGACCGAATACAGTAGCAAGGATAACCTGGTCTGTCTGCAAAAGTGTCTGATCACCTTTCAGTCCATGATAAGTTTGTGCTGCCTGTGTTTTCAGCTCGCCATCCGTCTGCTCCGGTTCAGGCGGCAAATAGGTTAAGTTCCACTCTTTTACGATTAATAATTCAGGGAAATCAGCAACACACATTTTGGGCCGTTTCCGTATAGATTCCTCTAAAAAATGCAATGTGTCATTCCCTTCATCACTGCCAAAAGGAGCTTCTTCATCGCCGCAGTCATAATACAGTTCTTCAGAAAAACAGGCCCGGAAAACAGGGTGGCTGGTCAGGGGATGTAAACCATATTCCTCTGTATCAAAGTAAAGGTGATGCACTGCGTCAAAGTCCTGCATGTCCGTGTAGCCCTTTTTTTCTTTAGACCGCACAAGCTTAAATGCCTGCTTCTCACATTCATCCTCTGTATCAAAATCTTTGATTTCGTAACGTCCTGTTGTGCCGGTTTTTCCCCAATTGATTACCAGTTCACAGCCTGCCGTTTCTATGCGCCAAAACTTGTCCGATTTTTCATCTGTATATCGTAATGCCTGCTGCATATCCTGCCCTCCAAATCTGTTCGCTTCCCCATCGGCTCATGGGGATTTGCTGCGTACGCTTTCTCCGCCTTAGATAGTCTTCATACTCGCGGCAGAGTTCCCAAAAAACCTGTTGTTCATCCGCAATCTGCCCGAAGAAGATATTTTCCTCAGTACAGACTCAGGTTCCTCATTTGTATATCATTATCTCTTCGTTGGAACCGGATGTATCGGTTATTTGCGATGACACCGGATACCCATTTTCATATCATTGCCACGACCACACTGTCAGGTAAAGTCAAACAACGACAGCTGCTCTCCCGCCAGCTTATCCTCAAAGCGGTTCATATAAGCAAAAATCCGATTCGTATTGTTTTCAATCCCGTGCTGCGCACAGGTTTTCCTGACCAGCCGCATAAGAGAGGACTGGTTGGGGGAGGGTATCTCATAGGTATTCCCGTAGGTTTGTATGTATTTTTGCTTCATGCCCGGAAAATGCTCGTCCAGCTTGCGGTAAAAATACTGCCTGTCGCCGTCTCTGAGGGTCACACCGATCCCGAAGGTCAGTATTCCATAGGTTTTTGCATGGATGCAGTAATCCAGTATGCCGCGGATATTTTCCTCCGTGTCATTGATAAAGGGAAGGATGGGCGTCATCCAGCAGACGGTGGGGATGCCTTCCTCCCGCAGGATATCCAGGACCTCCGCCCTCCGTTTTGTGGTGCACACATGAGGCTCCAGCTTCCGGCAAAGCGCCTCGTCATGGGTGGTAAGCGTTATCTGGACCACGCATTTTGTTTTTCGGTGAATGCTTTTGAGCAAATCCAGATCACGCAGTATGAGATCGGATTTTGTCTGGATGGCAAGGCCGAAGCCGTATTCGTCTATCAGCTCCAGACAGCGGCGGGTCAGTCCCAGCTCTTTTTCCAGAGGGATATAAGGATCGCTCATACCGCCTGTCCCAATCATACAGCGTTCCCTTTTCCTGCGCAGGGCAAGCTCTAAAAGCTGTGGCGCATTCTTTTTGATCTCGATATCCTCAAAAGGCCGGTCGGGATGAATCTGGTAACAGGTGCTCCTGGCATCGCAGTAAATACAGCCGTGGGAGCAGCCCCTGAACAGATTCATGCCGTTTCCGGCTGAGAGAATTGATTTTACATTCACTTCAAACATAACCGCTCCATTCCGGCCGCCTGTTTCTTCCCCGGGCAGGCAGCCCTCACGGCTTGTCTACACCCGGAAGCAGCTGCCTCCGACGAATTCACGTACAATGGAATTATTGGGAAGGTTTTCGCTGCTCACGCCCAGGAAATATTCCAGGAATTTAAGCAGGCGCTTTGCTTCAAAATATTCCGGCTGATCCTTCCTCACGCTGTAAAGCAAAGGCTCTGCAAACTGCTTCAGCACCGCCAGTTCGTAAATCAGGGCAGAGTTGAACATGGCGTCAGCGCTTTCCTGGAATGGGAAAATATTTTCCTCCTCCCCTCTGCGCACGGAGGACCACATCCTCAGGGTATGGGTGGCGGAAGCGCCTCTTGTCCTGGCATCCCGCACCATGCGGCGGATCAGGCGGCTGTCCGTCGTTGCTATCCGGTTGTGATCGTCCACATTCAGGCTGGTGAGGGCGCTGATATATATTTTATATTTGCTTTTCAGAGGAAGCGAATGGGAAAGCCTGTCGTTCAGGCCGTGGATGCCTTCAATAACCAGAATATCCTCCGGCCCGAGCTGCAGATAATCCCCTTTGTATTCACGAAGGCCTGTTTTAAAGTTAAAACGGGGCATTTCCACCCGTTTTCCCGCCAGCAGATCCGACATATCCTGATTGAATTTTTCCACATCAATGGCTTCCAGACATTCGAAATTATAGTTGCCCTCTTCGTCCAGCGGCGTCTTATCCCGGTCTACGAAATAATCGTCCACCGCGATGGGATGAGGTATCAGGCCATGGGTTTTCAGCTGGATGGCAAGACGATGGGAAAAGGTGGTCTTTCCTGAGGAAGAAGGCCCTGCAATCATGACGAATTTCACATTTCCTCGCCTGACGATATCTCCTGCAATTTCCGCAATCCTGCGCTCCTGCCGCGCTTCCTGGACCAGGATCATTTCCGCCAGATCGCCTTCGCAGATCTTGTCATTGAGATCCCCCACGGTTTCTATCTCCATCTTTTCTCCCCAGTCGTTGGAACGAAGGAGCGTATGGAACAGCTTTTCCCTGGGTTCAAAGGGAACCAGGGTTTCCGGTTCGCTCCTGTCGGGAAGCATCAGCATCAGCCCCGCTTTATAGGGTATCAGGTCAAAATATTGCAGATATCCGGTATCCGGCACCATATAGCCGTAGTTATAGTCATAATAACCGTCCAGACAATAGACATTGATATAGGAGCCGCGCCTGTAACGGAACAGCCTGACCTTATCCTCCATTCCCTGGGCATTGAAAATCTCGATTGCCTCGTCCGTGGGATAGGCTTTTTTACTGATGGGAAGCCTGCGTTCCACCAGTTCCCACATTCTTTTCCTGACCTGCTCCACGAAGCCGGCCTCTATCTGGCCGTCCTCTTCCCCATCGGCGCAGATTACCTTTTCAGCCAGTTCTCCCCTGGGAATGCAGTAATAGCCCCTGCCGATGGAAAATTCCACGGAAACCTTGCCCGCCCTGGGGGAGCCGGCGATATCACTGATGGCCTTGATAAGAAGCATGATCGCACTGCGGATGTAGGTGTCGTGTCCCACCCTGTCCGCCAGCGTCTGAAAGGTAACGGCAGCATCACGGTCCACCGTTTTGTGAAGCTCTTTGATTTTTCCGTTGGCTATGGCAAGAATAATCCTGTGATCGTATTCTGCCTGATGCTCCTGTGCCAGTTTTTCATAGGTCACGCCGTTTTCATATTCCCTGCATATCCCGTTTACCGTTACTTTTACCATAAATCGCTCCTATTCATACCAGAAGGGTTCCTGCTGCCTGGCTGTCAGCAAATGCAGCTGCGGCAGCTCCCTGCTTAAAAATTCCTTCATATAGGGGACAAAAATCTGTTCCAGCCCGTAATGTCCCGCATCTATGATAGTGATTCCCTGTTCCAGCGCATCTATACCATCATGATGACCGATATCCCCGCTGATAAAAACATCAGCGCCCGCGCGCACTGCCTGGGAGATATAATCCTTCCCGGAGCCAGGCACTACAGCCGCCTTCCTTATTTTCTGTTCCGCCTCTCCGAATACCCGGACAGTCTCCAGATCAAATATTTCCTTCACATAGGCCGCGCACTCGCGCAGCGTCATCTCCTCCGGGAAAATACCCACCCGGCCGATTCCCTCCTTGGACAGCTCATCCTCAAAGGTAGTTTCCAGCACCGTCCTGTCCGCCAGCGCCAGGCGGTCCGCCGCTTCGTCCGCCATTCCCATCACATCAAAATTGGTATGGCAGGCATAGTAGGATATATCATTCGCAATCAGCTTGATAATACGCTTTCCCGTAAAATCCTCCGCCGTAATACGCTTCATCGCAGAAAAAATCATGGGGTGATGGGTCAGAAGCATATCCGCTCCCGCCAGCACCGCCTGATCGATGACCGCGTCCGTGGCGTCCAGCGCAATCATAACCGATTCCACTTCTTTGTCCCTGCTCCCCACAAGCAGCCCCACATTATCCCAGCTTTCCGCAAAGGAACGCGGGGAAAGCTCTTCCAGCTTCGCCATTACCTCACTGCATTTCATGCGCCCTTCTCCTTATGTTTGCCGCCGCAACCCCCGATGCGGCTTACCTGGCCGGGACGGTTCATTTCATTATGCCAATCAGCTGCTCCAGCAGTTGCCGCTCCTTCGCAAGCTGTGCAAGGCGTCCCGCCGTTTTTTCTTTTTCCGGCGCCCCTGCCTCCCCGGCAGATGCGCTGCCTATCCCGGCGCTTATCTGCCGGTTCTTCCTGAGGCTCTCCCTTAAATATTCCAGCAGCACAGGATTTTTCTCCAGAATCAGGCGGGAGCCGAAAATATCCGCCGCCCTTTCCCATTCATCCGATGAAAGCAGCCCCTGGGACTTACATTCCTCCAGAAAGCGTTTTTCCTGCGCCTCCAACGTTTCCCGGCAAAAACCTTCCGGCGGGTTCTGCAGGTTAACAGCCTTTATAACGGTATAGAATTTGCCCTCTTCCCAGATCATATTCTCTTCCGTAATAAAATATCCGTTCTTTTTCAAAGCCTCCCTTACCAGCCAGGCCTCCGACTGGGGCTGGAGAATGGCCCAACGCATCTGTGCAAGCTTCTCGCGGCCCTCCTCCATGATCTTCACCATGAGGCGCCCGCCCATTCCCGCAGCCAGAAGCGTATCCGCTTCCGGCCTTCCCCCGCGGCAGGGAAGGCCGGATATTCCGTCGGAAAGCCTCACGTCTATGTATGCAGCAAGCCCGAATTCCTCCACGTGTTCCCTGGCCCTTTCCAGAGGGCCTTCATTAACATCCATGGCAAACACGCGGGGGCAGACGCCCTCCCGGATCAGGTATACCGCCACATACCCATGGTCACATCCCACATCCGCCGGGATACTTCCTTTTTCCACCATGGATGCGACCATATGAAGTCTTTTTGACAATTCCATATTCTTTTTTCCTTAATCCAGATAATCCTTCAGCTTGCGGCTGCGGCTGGGATGGCGGAGCTTGCGCAGCGCCTTGGCTTCAATCTGGCGGATACGCTCACGGGTTACATTGAACTCCTTGCCCACCTCTTCCAGCGTCCTTGCACGGCCGTCGTCCAGGCCGAAACGCAGGCGCAGCACCTTCTGCTCTCTTTCCGTCAGGGTGCCCAGGACCTCATTCAGCTGTTCCTTCAGCAGGGAGAATGCAGCCGCATCCGCCGGTACCGGCACATTGTCATCCTGGATGAAATCGCCCAGGTGACTGTCTTCCTCCTCACCGATAGGGGTTTCCAGGGATACAGGCTCCTGGGAAATCTTGAGGATTTCACGCACTCTCTCCACCGGCATGCTCATTTCTTCAGCGATTTCCTCCGGAGTAGGTTCACGCCCCAGTTCCTGCAGCAGCTGTCTGCTCACGCGGATCAGCTTGTTGATCGTCTCTACCATATGGACCGGGATACGGATGGTTCTCGCCTGATCCGCAATGGCTCTTGTGATCGCCTGGCGGATCCACCAGGTAGCATAGGTGGAGAATTTATAACCCTTGGTATAATCGAATTTTTCCACAGCCTTAATCAGACCCAGATTTCCTTCCTGGATCAGATCCAGAAACAGCATGCCCCTTCCCACATATCTCTTGGCAATGCTGACCACCAGACGCAGGTTTGCTTCCGCCAGACGCTTTTTGGCTTCCTCATCCCCCACTTCCATCCTCTGGGCCAGGTCGATTTCCTCCTCCGCGGAAAGCAGGGGCACCTTGCCGATTTCCTTCAGGTACATACGCACCGGATCTTCAATGCTGATGCCATCGGGAACGGAGAGGTCGATACTCTCCATATCCACTTCTTCCTCTTCGGACAGGATAATTTCCTCATCGGGAATATCGTCATCATCCTCGGTGATACGCAGTACATCCACGTTGCTCTGCTCCAGCAGCTCCAGCAGCTTGTCAAACTGATCCTCATTCAGCTGCAGATCCGCAAAGTAATCGCTGATCTCCTGGTATTCCAGAATATTTTTTTCTTTCTGGCAACGCCGATAAGTCCTCTTACTCTTTCCAGAAACTTCGCTTCCGCGGCCGCTCTTTCTTCCGGGGTCATTTCCGCTTCGTTCTGATTTGTTGTTTTTTTCGTCTCATCAGCTTTTTCCTGTGTCTTTTTGCCCATTCTTAGTCCATCCTTCCTGCGCATGTTAATATTGTTATCCTTAATTCAGGGAAATATGCGTTTTGCTAAGTTCTTCCAATGCCTTTTTTCCTTCAATGACGCGGTTTAATGCCTCCACATCAGTTCCCAGACGGCTCGTATTATATTCATAGCTGATTCTTTTTACAGAAACCAGGATATCGTGAAATGCTTTTTCTTTTTCCTGTATTGTCTCCGGTTCCATCAGCCTTGTGTTAAAAAGTGACGCCACCTCTCTCTGCTCCTCCTCATCGGGGAACAGGCTTATGATGGATGCCGCGTTGAGTTCGCCCTTTTCAAGCCCTGCGAACAGCCTTTCGGCCACCCGCACATAAAGCTCCTCCGTAAAGTCCTCAGGTCCGATAAACCGCTCGATTTTTTTATATAACTGCGGTTCCTCCACCAGCCAGGTAAGCAGAAGCCTCTGGGTCTTTTTGCTGTTTTCCTCCGGGGTGGTTTTTTTATGGATTCCCGATTTGGGCCGTTCCACGGGTTTGGCAAGCCCTGTCTGGGCTGCAATGCTGCCCACCAGCTTTCTCAGGTTTTCGAAGCCGATATGGTATTTCTCCGCCACCGCCTCGATATAATTCTCCCGCTCCACCTCTTCGGAAAAATCACACAGCTTTCTGGCGATTTCCCTGTGGAACCTGGTCTTGTCCTCCGGATCAGAAAGGTTGTACTCCTTCTCCAGCATCCTGATTTCAAAAAGAAAGCTGTTTTCCGCGTGGTCGATGCGTTCCTGGAACGCTTCCTTCCCCAGATTTTTCATGAATTCATCCGGATCCTTGTACGGCTCCAGACTGATAATCTTCCCGGTAAGCCCCGCCTCCTTCAGTATGCCGATGGCCCGCAGCGCCGCTTTCACGCCCGCGCCGTCGCTGTCGTAGGAAAGCAGAACCTCCTTCGTATACCGCTTCAGCAGACTGGCCTGTCCCAGTGTAAACGCGGTGCCAAGAGACGCCACCGCCTGATCAAAGCCCGCCTGATGCATGGAAATAACGTCCATGTAGCCCTCGCAGAGAATGATATTCCCCTTACGCGAGGTCCTTGCAAAATTCAGGCCGTAAAGATTCCTGCTTTTGTCAAAAATCGGCGTTTCGGGCGAGTTTAAGTACTTCGGTGTTCCATCCCCCATCACCCTGCCGCCGAAGCCGATAACCCGGTGGTTGATATCCTCAATGGGAAAAATTACCCGGTTCCAGAACTTGTCGTACATGCCGTGTTTTTCATCCACGTTGCACAGCCCCGCTTCGTGTATCAGCTCCGGGGAATACCCCTTGCTGCGCAGATACTGTACCAGGTCATTGCTGGTCTTATTGGCAAAGCCCAGCCCGAACTTCTTTATCGTCTCATCCGAGAGCTGCCTGTCCCTCAGATACCTGTACCCTGTTTCACCCTGTCTGGCGCGAAGCTGGAAATAGAAATATTTGGCCGCCTCTTTATTGATTTCCAGCAGCCTGCTCCGCTTGCTTTCCGCCTTCTTCGCCTCTTCGGAATATTCGATTTCCGGCAGATTCACACCGGCGCGGTCCGCCAGCATTTTCACCGCCTCCGGAAACGTGTAATTCTCATATTCCTGGATAAAGGTATATACATTCCCGCCCGCGCCGCAGCCGAAGCAATAATACATCTGCTTGCCGGGCGAAACGGAAAAGGAAGGCGACTTCTCATTGTGGAATGGGCAAAGGCCGAAATAATTGGCGCCCTTTTTCTGAAGGCGCACATAGCCTGAAATCACATCCACTATATCATTTTTCATCCTGACTTCTTCTATCAGTTCATCCGGATAATACATGCCTTCTCTCACCTCAATCTGTAAGGCTCCCGGTTCCATCAGAACCGGAATCCGTTGATTACTTCACCGTCCAGCATTTGGGAATATAGATTTCCTCATACTGTGCAATGGCGAAACGGTCCGTCATTGCCCCTATATAGTCACAGCAAATCCTTTCCTTTGCTTCTCCCCTCTCCATCAAAACCAGCAGTTCGCCGGATATTTTATCAATATGATGGAGATAATAATCGTAGAGCGTTTCCACCAGCAGCTCGGCCTTGCCTTCCTCGCTTTTGGCCTGCTGGTTCGTGTAAACCCTCTCAAACATAAATGAACGCAGTTTTTTCATAGCGTCCTCCACCGGAGGGGACATGCATATGTCGTTCTTTCCGAAGCTGTTGGTCACAATATCATGGATAAAATGATCCAGCCGCTCGCCCGTGGTCCTGCCCGCCACCTCCTGCACCTGCTTCGGAATATCCTCCTCCCTCAGGATACCCGCCCGTATGGCGTCGTCGCAGTCATGGTGGATATAGGCGATTTTATCAGACAATCTGACGATTTTTCCTTCCAGCGTAGCCGGATTGCCTTTGGTCTGATGATTACGGATGCCGTCCCTGACCTCAAAGGTAAGGTTCAGCCCCTGGCCGTCCTTCTCCAGGATATCCACGCAGCGCACGCTCTGTTCGCTGTGCTCAAAGCCATAGGGACAGACTTTGTCCAGCGCACGCTCTCCCGCATGGCCGAAGGGCGTGTGCCCCAAATCATGGCCCAGTGCAATGGCTTCCACCAGATCCTCGTTCAGCCTCAGCGCCTTGGCAATCGTCCTTGCATTCTGGGACACCTCCAGGGTATGGGTCAGCCTCGTCCTGTAATGATCTCCTTGCGGAGCGAGAAAGACCTGGGTCTTATCCTTCAGTCTTCGGAAGGCTTTACAGTGCAGGATCCTGTCACGGTCCCGCTGGAACACGGGCCTGATATCACAGGGTTCCTCATCCCTCAGCCTTCCCAGGGAATTCTTGCTCAGAGAAGCATAGGGGCTTAAATAAACCTCCTCCCACTTCTCCAGATTCTCCCGAATTGTTGTCATCCGTCACCTTTCCGCCATACGGCAGCCACGAATATATGGCATTATAATGCCTGTTTCCGACACAGTACGTCAATCAAAAATATGCTCACTATCTTTATATTCTGCGCCGATTCCCGGAATCCTTTTATTTTTTTCAAAAAAATTATTTTTTGATGGCAAAAAAGGAAGAGAAGCGCTGGCCTGGCTCTCTTTTTATTCTGCGGGAACGCGAAATCAGACCGGACACTCTCCTTTTATCCTCTTATTTATGCCTGTGTGAATCCCGGTAAAACGATACCGTCATCACCATCTGCAGCGCTCCCAGCAAAAGGAAGGTGCCAGACAGCCCAATCCGCTCCGCCGCCGCGCCTGCTGCCGGAAACAGCAGTATCATAATAACGGAAAACAGCATACTGCCCACAGAAATCAGCGTTGCCCTCTGGCCTGATGGAATCAGCCGGTTCAGGGAAATGGACTGTATCGAATACAGCAGGGCGTTGGCAAAGCAGGCTGCCACAAACAAAACCACGGACACGGGCAGCCGGTGCAGGAAGAACCCGGCAAGCCCCGCCGCAATCACCAGCGCAGCCGCATACTGTGTCTTTTCCCCGGCTTTCCCGTATACCTTTTCACTGGCCAGCGCGCCAAGGCAGGAGGCCAGGCCGCCCAACAGCATGATCACGCTGATTTCCACCTTATTTAGTCCCATATCATAAAAATACTGCTGGCTGTAGAAAAACAGTACGGTATAAAAAGCAAAAACCATCTCAAAATACAGCATTATCCTGCGTATTTCCCTGTTTTCCGCCAGAATGCGGAAGCTTGTGACAAAATGCTGTTTTATCATGCCGCCGCTTTTTCTTATTTCCTGCGTTATTTCCGGCTCCTTCATCAGCACAGCCGGCAGCAAGGCCAGCAGGGCGATTATAACAGATGCGCCATAGCACCAGACATAGGATCTTTCTGCCAGGATACCGCCCGCCACCGTGGCAATGGACTGTGAGATTTCAATGAGCAGATTGATTCTGCCATTCACCTTCAGGTACTCCGGCTCCCGCCCGCACTGCTTCATGCTGTCATAAACCAGCGCTTCCTCCGAACCGGAATTCAGGTTATTTCCCAGTGCCTGAATGACAAAGGACAGGGCAAAGCCCCAGAATTTACCTGAAAGCAGCATCAGGATACAGGAAATGGCGGTGCACAGCCGTCCCCAGACCACAGTCCTCTTGCGCCCCAGCAAATCCGCCGCCGCGCCGGAAGGGATTTCACAAATCATGCTTGTGATATGGTACACTCCCTCCAGTATGCCTATCTGCCACAGGTTCATCCCCTTAAAGGCCAGATACAGCACCCAGACCGAGGTGGACATGTCAAGATTCTTAAGAAAGGTAAAAATATAATCCAAAGGGATATTTCTGTAAATATTCCAGCGTTCTGTATGCTTCTTCCCTGATTTATTACTGTTCATTTTCGTAACTCCTTTTTTATGGCAGCCATCGGTCCAATCCAAATCCGGACTGCTCTTTTTACTTAAAAACAGGCGCAAAAAAACCAGGAGCATGCTTCCACATGATTCCCGGTTCATATCGGAGTTACTGCTTAAACGGAACCGCCAGACGCAACAGTCCCTTAACTACAGACAGGCCCTGTCACAGTCTCCGTGTATGTCCGTTTCCCTGAAAAAGGGCGCAGTATCCCCGTAAAGCAAAAATAATCCTGCTTTCGTCCGACCGCTGCTGCTGTAAACCGGCACATATCCCAAACTGAACATGTCTGTCTCCTTCCTGAATAATTATGGTTCTAACTTATCACATACGTTCCCGGATGTCAAACTTGTTTCTTCCGGCTTTGTTTTCTCCGTCCCTGTTCCTTCCGGCTTTCCGGGATATTCCGTAACAGCCCGGTTATCCTCAACGTTACAATAGTTCTGAAGAATCCGGGCGGCCTCTCTTTTGATATCCTCACGCAGCCGCTCCGGCGCAAGCACCTCCACGCTGCTGCCGAAGCTGAGCACCCATTCCAGCAAAACAGGATAGTTGGTAAAGCCCAGATTTTCCACCAAAAGTGTGCCGTCCTCCTGCTCCGTAAAGCTGGATGGTCCGTATTCCTCAATAAGACGGAACTTCACCTTCCCTGAAAATCTGGCCCGCAGCATGATTTCATCGGAAAACCAGTATTCGCTGTCCAGCTTTTCCTCCGGTACTTCCCGCGGCGCAAAGGCTTCCTCTTTTCCCGCAAGCTCCCACAGACGGTTCAGCTTGAACATGCGGAAATCCTCCCTCTGCCTGCAGTAGCCCAGCAGATACCAGGAAGACCACTGAAAAGCCACCCGGTAAGGCTCCACCAGACGGCGGCCCGTCCCTTTTCTGTAATAATAGGTAAATTCCACCAGCCTGCGCTCCTGGATTGCAGCCTTCAGGACCGCAATTTTTTCCGAAAGACTGTCCCTGTAATGGGAGGCCAGATTGATGGTTACCGCTTCTGCCGCAGCAGGCATATTTCCCTGCACGATGTGGAATTTCTCCTTCAGGCGCTCCTCCATGGGGTTTTTCATCACGCTGTCCATGCCGCGGATTCCTGCCAGCAGCGCTTCTCTCTCCTTTGCGGTTAAAAAGGAATTATCCATTTTAAAGCCCGGGGCCAGGGAAATCCCGCCGCCGAAGCCCTGTTCCGTAACGATTGGGATCCCCGCCTGGCACAGCGCCTCCAGATCCCTGCTGATGGTCCTCCTGGAAACCTCCAGCTTTTCAGAAAGCATTGGCGCTGTTACTTTATCCTGCTGCAGCAGGATGGTGAGAATGGCCATAAGCCGGTCTATTTTCATCCGGTCAATCCTTTCTATTCTTCTGTTCGTTCAGATAATATTCCACCAGCGTATGGGATACGCTTCCGGCCGGATGCACCATTTTGAGAGCCTGGGAAACAGGCACCCACACGGCCTCGTCTACTTCCCCGGACAGAACCAGCTCCCGCTTTTTCGCTTCTGCGATGAAGCCTATCATGAGCATGTCTTTCTTACCGAACCAATAGGTTCCCGTCATCCGAAGCCGTTCCACCGGAACGCCGATTTCCTCCTCTACCTCGCGCATAGCTGTGGTCTCCGCATTTTCACCGGGCTTCATGTAGCCGGAAACAAGATTATAATAGGTATCCGATATATATCCCTGGCGGAGCAGGGCCGCTTCGCCGTACTCGTTTACCACCAGCGCAATGATACAGGTGGAAAACATGTCAAACAGCGGCTTTTTGCAGCGGGTACAATAGGGCACCAGCCCTTCATCCCCGATTTCTTTTGGCGTCAGTGCGGTTCCACAGTCAGGGCAGTAGGTAAATTTCATAATATTTTTCCTTTCCAGAATAAAATGCGGGCAGCGCCGTTTTTCAGCGTCCGGCGCTGCCTGCGTGCTTTAGTAATTATAGCACTGGTTTTCCTGTAATGGAATTATATTTCTCAACTATTGTATTTCGCAGTTATTCGGCAGCTTCGGGCATTTGTCCGAAATCCACAAGGAAGCTTTCTCCAAGCTGCCGGAAATCATTGCTCATTTTTCCGCTCTGCTCAGGCATAGCGACCACATAGAACGTCATTTCCACCTGTCCCGCCGCTTCCGGCAGCATATCTCCCAAAAGGCGCATATACCCCTTTCTTGTGCTTCCGCCGCCGAAATAATTCATGTAGAAAGGATATTCCTTTCCGCTTTCATCCCTCGCAATCACCTTCATATCATACCGGGAGGCGTCTTTATCATCCGCCGAAAAATTAATCCGCTGCTCCAGGTCATTGCTTGTGAACTCATCCAATGTGACAGTTACGCCATTGGGAAGGGTAAACGTCCGGTTTAAAGCGATATGCCGTGTATCCTTCATCAGGGCGGAGGCGTCCGCTGTAAAAGAAAAATCCCATTTGCCCTTGATATTTTCCCATATATCCAGCTGACGGAATGAGATATCTATGGCTGTTTTTCCCACCAAATCAACGTTTTCACAGTTATAGCACATTTCTATGCCGACAATTGTCTGTTCCTCATCCAGATATTTTAAGCCTCCTCCGCCGCCCGCAAGCACACGTCTGCCGTTAACCTTTATGGAGGCAATGGGAGAAATTGCGCTGATGTCAAGCGGCTGCCCGTCCTCTCTGCGCACCGTCACATTGACCCACACTTCCGACTCTGTCACCACAACCTCATGCAGGGTCACCGCATAGCCGCCATCCATGGCTGTGGTGTTGACCACCTCTTTATAGTCCGCCAGATCCTCCTGCAGCCCCAGCGCATTTCCGATTGTCCACTGCAGCTGCTCCAGCGCCGCATGAACCTCACTGCTTGATGCGGCGATTCCTATCACAATTACAGCTGATGCCGCACAGACTGCCATTTTTAAGGAACGTCCTCTTTTTATGGATTTATTCCGGCATTTTCCTCTTCCGGCCGCTTCACTTTCCCTGGTCCTCAGCCTCTTTTGGAAGGCCGCCTCATACTTTTCAACCTCTTTCCGGGAAAGCTCCTGTTCCTCCGTTTTAGAAAAATCCGTAACAATATCATTTGCCATATCATATATTTTTTTATTCATATGCCTTCTCCTCATCTGCCGCTGCTTTCCGCAAAACGCCGCATTTTCCGTTTTCCCCTGGATACCTTGTTGTATACAGCTTCCCGCGGAATCCCCATCTGTGCGCTGACGGTTTCCACGTCCTGCTCCTGCAGGAACAGCCTTGTAAAAACTTCTCTGTCCTTCGGCTTCAGGCAGGCTAACAGAGCCTTTGTTTCTTCGGAAAGCTCCTGTTCCACCAGCTGCCGCAGGTTTTCATCCTCTTCGGCCAGCTCCACCTCTTCCAGCGCTGTCTGGTCAGGCTGTTTGCCGTATTTGCGCAGGTAGTCGATGGCGTGGAATCTGGCCACGCCCGCCGCCCAGCTTTTGAAGCTGCTCCTTTCCGGATCATAAGAGCCGATATTATTCCATATGCCGAAAAAAATATCATTCATGCACTCGTCTATCCTGTCCGGCATACAGTACAGTCTTTTTCCCACAATGGAAGCAAGCAGCCCTCCGTACCGTTCCATCACATATCTGATTCCCTCTTCCCGGCGCTTTTTTATCAGGGAAATAAAATTATCTTCATTTGCTTTCATACACCACTCCATCACAAACCGGAAATAAAGTCTGCAGCCTCTCTCCGGTTTTCTCCTTTCACTTATTAATTCGGAGGGAGGAGGGCAGGATCTATCCGTTTATGAAATTTTTTTAATATGCCCTGCTGCTGGTTTCTCTGGCAAAAAGGCCGCCTGGGAGTCAGGCAGAAAGGCATCAGTATTGTATCACGGGCAGGCGGCTTCGTCTATGGAGTTGGCGGCTGCATGGCGCCACCGGCGGTAGTGAACAGCGACGGACGGAATACATGCTGCGGCGGCTGAAGTCCAAGTTCGATATAAATCATAACGGATGCGGGAATGTGTTTTCACTGTTTTTACTAATAGTGCTTGTTGTTTTTTCATTCAACTGTTATACTGTTATGGATGGGGAGATATGGAATATTAATGTAAAGGGAGGGGCATATGAGAAGAGCCGGCATTACGGAAGCGGAAATAATTCAGCTGACGCTGGAAAATGTCCGCAGCTTTTATCACAGGAACCCGGAAGTTACCACCGCGCCTATGGCGGATAATTTCATGTGGATTGGTTCCAATGATTTTCAATGGTGTGAAGGGCTGGAGAATTTCCGGAGAACTATGGAAAAAGAATATGAAGAACCGCCTGTGTTGATATCGGATGAAGAATACCACCTGCTTTTTCATGACCGCAATGTATGGGTGGTCTGCGGCCGTTACAGGATCACCTCGGTCATGGAGGACGGCACCGCCATACATGCCCATGTACGGGGCACCTATGTATGGCGCATGATCAACGGGGAACTGAAGCTCGCCCATGTCCACGGATCCCATGCCCAGGACATTCCTTTAAACCGCATTGTCACGATGCCGGAACCGCTTACCGCGGACATGGATTATTTTGATTATCTGAAGCGCATGGACTCTATTACTTCAGATGTAAACAAAATTGCCTTCCGGGATACGAATAAGAATTACCGGTATCTGTTTCCCTCGGACATTCTTTACCTGAAAGCCGCCGCCCAGTGGTCCATTGTACATACCAAAACGGAAACCTTTCAGGTGTGGGGCCTTCTGGCTGACTATGAAAAAAGCCTTCCATATTCTTTCCGGCGCATTCATAAAAGCTATCTGGTCAACAGCCTTTACGTTGACAGCATTCACCGGTATAAGGCAGTTTTGAGGGACGGCCAGGAGCTGCCCATCGGCAAAGAACGCTACATGGATCTGAAGCATTATCTGCAGCATGCGGTTTAAGGCTTCCCCTGCGGCGAAGGCCTGGGCGCTGTCAGTCCAATTATCTTTAAGGTTATGAAAGAGGCTTCCTGGAATGGATGAAAAAATAGAAGAAATTGCGAGCAAGGCAAGGGAAATCCTCAGGAAAATACCTTTTGCCGAAAAAGAACAGATTGATTTTCAGACGGTGGAGTATGGAGATCCTACAGTCACTTATGAGAGCTCCGGCTGTGGCTTCGTGCAGGTGGTAAATGAACGGGGGCAGGAAAGACGCAGCGTCATAGCCGGCAGCTTTGAGGAAATGGTAAACTATTTCGTAGACAGTGCGATTACAGACTATGCATACCGCTATGAGCTTGCCCACCGCCGCCGCTTTGAATCAAACCTCCGTCAGACGGATGAAGTCCGTGAGGCCTGTTATCATTATATTGATCCCGGGAAAAAATGTATCCGCAGGGATTATGACGATACGCCCCATATTTATCTGGATCTTTTTGCTGCCTATCGCAGTATCTGTTTAAAATACAGGGAGGAAAACGTTATTTCCTGTCAGTCGCTTAAGGATGACATTGATTATATTGCCGACCGGAAATATACGGATACTCCCGGCGGCGGTATGTACAGTCTGAAGGCTTCCATGGAAAAGGTGAGGGAGCGGACAGAACGAATCAGCGCAAACAGCAGCGAGCTTAGGGAGGCTTTTTGGCAGTATGAAAAATATTACCGGCTTCTGAAGGAAATGAAATGAATGCAAATGCAGGAATGGTTGAAGGAAGCTTCAAATCAGCAGGCCGGCATCGAATATCATTTATTCTATTTCCTGCCGGCCGGATAGTTATCTGTTTAAAATCTGCTGCAGCATATCCCGGCTGACAAACGGGGCAAGGGGAATGATATCCTGCATGTTTTTTATGTTATGTTGGCAGGCTATTACCATTTTATCCACAATATCCCTGTTCACAAAGGGGGCTATGCTCACTATATCTTCCAGGGTGAGATTTTGATCTGCAAAAAGCTGTGCTGCCTGGCTTGCCGTTTTCCTGCTGATAAAGGGTACTATGGAAACGAGCTCCTGTATTGATGTGAATTTTCCCAGATTTTCCTCTACCAGCTCATCCATCAGCTTCCTTTCAATAAAGGGTGCAATTAAAATGAGCATTTCCACCTGGGTCAAAAGCTCTTTGTGGTTACCAGCCATTTCCGTTATCATTTCTCTTCCTACGAATGGCGCAAGATAAATGATATCTTCAAAACTTTCTATTTTAATCTTATATTTTCTTACATCGGATGGTTTTACAATCCCCTCCAGTTCCTGTAATTCCTTTACACTGATTTCCTGCTCCTGAGGATGCATCAGCATTTCTACGCACTTCGCCTTGTCCTGATAATCCAGCAGTTCATCAACGGTTATGTGAAAGAGTTCTGCAAGTTCTGTCATTCTGGATATATCCGGCATAGTTTCATTTCTTTCCCAACTACTGACAGCCTGGAAGCTGATACCCATTTTCTCCGCAAGCTCCATCTGCGTCATATCGGCGGCAATCCTGTATTTCTTAATCTGTTTTCCAACTCGGGCTAAGTCAAACATTTCTTGTCCTCCTGGACTTTTTCCTTTGATTATACTGTTTTTCGGGTGGGCGTGAAAGCAAGAAGTGCTTGAAAGGGATGCAGGGATGGGTTCAAGCGGCGCTTGAAAGGAGGAAGATGGATAGCGGGTTAAAAGATTATTTGAGGTGGTATGATCCTTGACCTGTTGTGGCCTATGAATATGTCACAAAGCAACTATTTCAATCCATAAGGCCGTATAAGCCTCGACGCGACGGATCCGGTGGTCATGTAGGACACTGCTATTATTTCAATCCACGAGGCCACATAAGCCTCGACCCGTTACAGCAGCAGAAGAAACAGTGTGTATAACATTTCAATCCACGAGGCCACATAAGCCTCGACTTTCCATCTTCTCCGCTCCCGTGGAAGATTTCATATTTCAATCCACGAGGCCACATAAGCCTCGACTGTGGTAACGTGTTCGCGTATCGGGACTATTCTGATTTCAATCCACGAGGCCACATAAGCCTCGACCGTCAGAAAGTACACCAATAGACAGATTAATAGCATTTCAATCCACGAGGCCACATAAGCCTCGACTTTTTCCTTCCTGCGGCCGGCCGTTGAGTTTGAATTTCAATCCACGAGGCCACATAAGCCTCGACCGTCGTCGATGAGGGAGTCTGACTTCCTTGCTCAATTTCAATCCACGAGGCCACATAAGCCTCGACGACAAGCTTTGGATATTGTATGGATTTTTGTCCCATTTCAATCCACGAGGCCACATAAGCCTCGACAGCAAAAACATACAACAAATATTTTCAAACCACTATCTCAACGACACTATTATACAACTTCTCTAAAAATTTATCACTATATAATTACAATATATTTACCAAACCCATTACTATTTACAAAAAACTGGTGCGAATCCCCCGGTAAATTCATGTGCACTTCCGATTCGCACCCCCTCCCCTTCCTTACTGCCGCATCCTTTCTCTCCTCCTCGCTGCTTCTTTCAACCATCAGCCGTACACTTCTCATTCCTCGTTACACATTTTTCATCCCATCACAGAATTTCTTTTTCCGCTCTGATAAACACTGCCCAATCAATGCATTCAATCATCTCAACCCGGGAAAAACCTGCATTTTCCAACAATTCCATTTCATGCTCTGCCGTAAGCGGCGTATCAAAATGCACGAACACCTCCTCTCCGATCCCCTCTTTTTCCCGCTTCGAATCACACAGCTCCATCAGAAGTTTTTCCTCGTCCTCACAGCATGCAATATAGTCAGCCTCTATGAAAATCCCTCCATTTTTCAGCGTATCATATATTTTCCGGTACAGCTCCAGCTTCTTCTCCGGTTTAAAATGATGAAGGGATTCAAAGGAAACAGCCATATCATAAGCTTCCTTACCGAAATCATACCTGAAGTAATCCGCCCTGATCGTATGTACCTGCGGATGCTTGGCGGACAGCCTGCCCAGCATATCCTCCGACAGATCTATCCCCGTCACCTCCAGTTTCGGACGCTTCTGCAGGATTTCATCCAGTTCAAGGCCTGTACCGCAGCCCAAATCCAAAAGCTTCTCCACATGCTCCGGAACCAATGTCCCCATATATTTATATGCCCTGCTCCACAAAGACATATGTTCCTCATATCCGTCCAGACGCGCCCTGAAAAAAGCAGCCATTTCCTCCAGCCCGGTGTCCTTCACCTCTTCCGTCCAGCTCCGAAGCTGCTGCATATACTCTGCCGTATTTTCTCTGATTACAATTTTCTTTTCCATAAATAAAAAACCTCCCAAACCTTTTATCCGCTGTCCGTCCACCCGATATTTCCATCAAAAAGGAGGAGGAAATCCTCTCTCCCCCTCCTCACACCGCTTCAGCAATGCAACCTACGACAAAAGGATGACAACCCCAACCAGTCTTTTTCGTATGAAGATAACCCGGAACAGCTTTCCTTTTCCATCATACCTGCCGCCCCGCAAAAAAGACACCTCATCCTCTGTTCATAAAAAAACCGGCGGAAATCCACCTGCATTTATTTTCACATTTTATAACGCTTCCTTCTCCGCCCTCTCCACATACCAATCCAACAATCCATAAAGCCAGCTACCAAGCTCCCTGCAGGAACAGCCTGCCTCCCTGGCTTTTTCCGTATTCAGGCTGTAGCTGTCCGCCCCATTATAGGGAGCCTCTTCCCCGTCATCCTCAAGCCGGGGCACCGCGCCAGTCTTTTTTCCCACATATTCTAAAATTTCCCTTACGGAAACCGTTCCCCCGCAGCAGGCATTCACCGGCCCGGTTACATCCTTATCCGCAAGGGACGCCAGGAAACGCCCGGCATCCTCCGAGCCTATAAAGCTCATCTGGCTATCTGGATTATCCACATACATGGGAATCCCTTTTACGGCATGCCGCACATAAAAATACAGCCGTTCCGTGTAATCATCCTTCCCTATGACGAAGGGGAAACGAACCATAACCGCATTCTGCCGGGGATAATTATGCACCAATGCGCACTCCGCGCTTCTTTTCCCCTCATCATAGGTAACATCAGTTCTGTTGCACCAAAGCAGCGCCTTCTGCTCCGGCCGGAAAGCCGTTTCCTGTATATCCGGGCAAAGCTCATATACCGAAGCAGAAGACACCATGACGTACCTTCCGCACCGAATGGCATCCAACGCTGTTTTTACATCCATAGAGCAATATGCCAAATCATCATAAACCACATCAAACCAAACATCCCGGAACGCCTCTTTCATAGCGTTCCCATCGGTCCGCTCCACAATAATACGTTCCACCCTGCTGCCGAAGGGATCCGCCGTCTGCCCCCTTGTTGCAATTGTTACCTCATGTCCGTCCTCCAGCAAAGCATTCACCAGATGGACGCCGAAAAAACGCGTTCCCCCAAGAACCAGTATTTTCATTGGTTTCCTTCTCCTTCCTGCCTCTTTTCCAGCCATTCCCAGAACTCCTCCACAGGCAGGGGCCTGGAATAAAAATAGCCCTGCACCATATCGCAGCGGACACGTTTCAGGAACGCAATCTGTTCCTGTTTTTCAATTCCCTCCGCCACAATCTGCACTCCCAGCCGCCGTCCAAGCTCAGTCAGGCATATCAGCACATCCTCTGCTTTTGGTTGGGATATATCCAGGAAAAAACGTCTGTCCAGCTTGATTGTATCCACGTCAAACTCACGCAGTAGCCCCAGCGAAGAATAGCCGGAGCCAAAATCGTCCAGAGAGCACTTAAAACCCAGCCTGTGCATTCTGCGGATGCATTTTCCCACAAATTCAATCCCCTGATCATCAAAAAATATCGATTCCGTCAGCTCCAGCTCCAGAATCCCGTCCGGGATATGGTATTTGTCCGCAATCTCAGAAAACTGCCGCAGGAAATCCGGATCCTTGAAATGCTGCCGCGACAGATTCACTGAAACAGGAAAAATCGCTTTCCCCTCCTGCATCCGACGCGCCAAAAGCTCACATACCTTTTCAAAAATATAACGGTCCAGCTTACAAATACTCCCGTTTTTCTCTAATACGGGAATAAAATCCGAGGGAAAAATCATACCTCTCTGCGGATTCCTCCAGCGCACCAGCGCTTCAGCGCCTGCCGTTTTACCATCCGAAAGCCTGACCTTAGGCTGAAGATATACCAGAAACTCGCCCCTGTCAAGCGCTCCCTGGAACAATGCGGTCAATTCATGCTCCTGACGCAGGCTCTGCATGAATCTGTTGTCATAAAATACACATTCTCCCAGCGTGTGATCCTGCTGCCAAAGACAGGCTGTCTTGGCACGATCCTGGATGATCGTAATATCCATCTGCGAGAT
>ERZ506993.405-NODE-405-length-23887-cov-5.79347_pt1 | contig 23887 bp, 20 predicted proteins | sample MGYA00513167_ERZ506993 | MGnify/ENA metagenome assembly ERZ506993 | reverse complement strand
TGCAGATTGTACTTTCCTGCGTTTTAAGCAGTAATCTGAAAAAGGAAACGCTGGTAGAAAGAATAAGGTATCAGGGATAGCAAGTATTGCTGGGATATCCTCAGTATTATAGTGGCGATAACGAGTACAGCTATTGCAATTTACTTTGGGGAATGGATAAAATCAGTTATTCCTATAGATCTCATTATGTTGTTGCTACTGGTACATATGGTTTATATCGGAATCAGATGTTATGTGAAAGAACGGGGACATTATTAGGGAATAAATAGGATATTGAGAAAACGATGATGTAAACTGTCGTTTTCTCAATTTTTTATATGTTTAAAATACAGCTTGATGAACTTGCCTGTATTCTCTTGGGCTACAAAGATAAAATTCTTTGAATTTTTTTGTATAGTATGCGGGCGAATCAAAACCACATTCCTCTGCCACAATAGAAATGTTTTTATCCGGGTATTCCGTTAGTACAGATGCACTTCGGATCAATCTGTATTTTAACAGATATTGGATAGGAGATTCTCCTGTGATTTTTTTGAAACAACGAAGGGTTTCTCTTTCACTGATATTTACAATTTCAGCAATATTAGAAAGAGTACTCTCATATTCTGGATGATGACCGAAGGAAAAATGCCGAGCTTTTTGAAGAAGCATTTTATGAGAAAAAGAATCTGGATCCACAGATGCATGTACAGCAGGAAAATAATAATACTACTGTTGCTGATGAAGTAGATCCAGAACTTCTGGCAAAAGTATTGGCTAATCCAGAGATGCGGGCGTTGCTCAATTCGTTGGCGAAGACGATGAAGTAATGAAAAATAGTGAAAAAATAAGGTGTATGAAAATAAAATACTTGTTATAATCTAAGATAAGATAATTGAAAATGGAGGGGTATTATGGCAGAAGAAAGTCTGTTTGCAGGTGAATCTAAAAATATCGAATATAAAGTTGCTGTACCTAAGAAGAGTGAAAAATACATGAAAACAGTGGTTGCTTTTGCCAATGGTAATGGTGGTAAAATTGTATTTGGCATTGATGATAAGACATTAGAAATAGTAGGAATGGATGAAGATAATATATTCAAAACCATGGATGCTATTACAAATGCGATATCTGATTCCTGTGAGCCGAGAATAAGACCGGATGTTACATTACAAACCGTAAATGATAGAACAGTCATTGTCGTTGAGATACTTCCAGGTGCGATGCGCCCGTATTATATAAAGTCGGAAGGAATGATAGAAGGAACTTATATGAGAGTGTCTGGGACAACAAGACCAGTAGAAGAATATATGCTGAAAGAGTTAATTCTAGAAGGTCAAAATCGATATTTTGACAGTGAGCCATGCAGAGAATTACAGATTACAGATTACAGATGAAGATATTCAAAATCTTTGCAAGATCATGAAGGAAACTGCCATCAAGAACACGTGGCAGGATAGTGAAAAAGCAAAAATTAAAGACATTACAAAAAACACATTATTATCATGGGGAATATTAACAGAAGTTCAGGGAGAGATATTTCCAACAAATGCATATGCTCTTCTAACAGGACAATTGCGGATGCAGCCGATTATACAGTGTGGGTTTTTTAAAGGAAAAGACAGAGCATATTTTGTAGACCGAAGAGAACTTGATGGTCCAATTCAAAATCAGGTAGATGCAGCTTATCAATATGTATTGGAAAAAATTAATATGGGAATGCAGATTCATGGCATTTATCGTCAGGATGTATATGAATTACCAACTGACAGTGTGCGAGAGCTGATAGCAAATGCTGTCGCACACCGCAGTTATCTAGAGCCTGGAAATATACAAGTAGCAATATTTGATGATCGTCTGGAAGTTACTTCACCAGGAATGCTGTTAAATAATGTTTCAATCAAAAAAATGATAGAAGGATACTCCAAACCGAGAAATCCGGCGATAGCAAATGCATTTGCATACATGAAGATTATTGAAAAATGGGGAACCGGTATTCCAAGAATATTCCGTGAATGCAGAGACTATGGTTTGCCTGATCCAGAACTTATTGATTTTGATGGTGATTTTCGAGTGAATATGTATCGGAATAATACAAATAAAGCTTCAAATGAATCAACAAATGAATCAATAAATGAATCAATAAGTGAATCTTTAAATTCAGATGAAGCAGTAATAATGGCTATAATTAAATCGAATCCACAAATAAGTCAAAAAGAAATGGCTACAAAATCTGGATTTTCAAGATCAAAAATTCAAAGAATTTTAAAGGTCTTACAAGGAAAAAAAGTACTCTATCGAGAGGGTGCAAGAAAAAATGGTTACTGGAAAATTCTATAAATTTGCCAGTCAAAAACGCATGGACAAACCGTCTCGTATGCGGTATATTAATTGTAGACAAGAAAATATCTTGTACTTACGATAGAAAAGTTTAATTGAATACTGTTTACCATGATCGAATGTACGAAGCATGGTGGTCATATAACAGATGTCGATGGTAATATCAAGGCATTCCACGATTATTAGCTGGAGCAAACAATCAGCTAACTTTCAGAGCTTTACAGAGCTTGACAGAGGGGGTATTCAGAATAACTCAAATTGAATCGGAAACAGTTTTATATAGTGTCCCACTTGGGTTTACCTTACCTCAGATTGACAGAGAGTGACAATAGGTTGGAGCTCTCCTAAGCACTAGATGTGGGTTCAATTTCTGCAGGGAACGGAGTTAAGCGGACTGATTAGAAACTACTCTAAATCAGTCCGCTTTTTTATTTTAGTTTTCCGTGATACATATCTGCAAAAATTCCAGGTGTATCCAACAAGTTATTGAAAGTCCCTTTTTGCACAATCTTTCCCTGATCCATTACAAGAATGGTGTCGCAGTTTTTTAAGGTAGTCAACCGGTGTGCAATGGAGATAATAGTCATGTTCCGTTTCGTTTTCAGCGCTTCAATAGAATGTTGAATCAGGCGTTCGGAAGTGTTGTCAAGTGCCGAAGTTGCCTCATCTAAAATAAGAAGCTGCGGATTTCTTAAAAAAATGCGTGCAATTGCAATTCTTTGCTTTTGACCTCCGGAAAGGTTGGTCCCACCTTCAGCCAGCCGGGTGTGAAGACCTTCTGGAAGAGAGGCGATAAAATCCGACAAACAGGAGCTTTCAATTGCTTCTTGTACTTCTTGGGAACTTGGTGTGCGTGTGAGACCATAACATATATTTTCATAGATCGTTCCTGCAATTAAAAATGGATTTTGTGGAACGAGGGCGATGATTTCAGAAAGTTCCGACCGGGAAATATCCATGATATTTTTTCCGTCGAGTATGAGTTTTCCTTCACAAGGCTCTAATTTGCAGATGGCTTTGATCAAAGACGATTTTCCACAGCCACTTGGTCCTGCAATTCCCCAAAATGTTCCCCGTTCAATCGTAAGATGAAAATCATTGAGAATAGGACGGTCTTTTTGGTATCCAAATGTTAAATGCTGGAGGATCAAAAGTGGCCCAGATGAAGTTTTAGCTGGTTTTGCTGCTGTGGAGATATAGGAAAAGTCATTTGGAATTTCAGTTATGCTGAAAAAATCATCTGCAAGGATTAGGCTTTCTGACAGTTCATCTAAAATCCGGTGAAGTTCTTCCAACGGTTTGATCAATTGTGAAAAACAGAGGTATGAAGTTAACACAGAGCCAACACTGATCATGCCAATTGTTGCAAGATAGGCAGAAACCCCGATCATTAACACGGTGAAAAAAGCCTCGTTCATAAATTTCAGACTATCATACTTCGCCATTTGCAGGTGATGCTTCATTTCTTTGGTTCTTAAAAATTCGGATTTACTGTCAAATCGTGTTTGCTCTGTTTGAATACTGTCTGTCATTCGAATGGTCTCGATTCCGTTTAAAAGTTCCACCACAGTACCATCCATAGATGTTTTGGTATGTAACAATTCAATCCGAATTCCTTTTTGGGTACTGATCTGCCGGATGACGATGGCAATTCCGATTGGTATGACAAGGAGCATCGGAAGAGCTAACGCAACAGGGAGTGTCAGTAAGATAACAATGATTGCAGCAATACTATTAAAAACAGCAGGTGCAAAGTCCATGAAAAGAAGTTTTTCCAGATTGATCGTACCTTCCAGGCAACGGTTCAGCCGACCGTGGATATTTCCGGTCATATGTTCTTTAAAATAGGATAAAGGTGCTTTTAAAAGAGCGACAATCGCCAGGTTTCTAGCTTTTTTTTCTGTTTTTGTAGCAGTATCTTCTACCAGAATCCGGCGAAGGATTTTCAGCAGCTCATTGAATACGGTAACAATTAAAATCAGAAGCAATACGGGGATTACCTTTATAAATTGAATAGAGGTTTGCGATAAAATATCGTCTGTGAGCCAACCGATTGCTTTCGGTGTAAATTGGGTAAGCGCAGAAGAACCTGTCATGATAAATAGAATCAGGATAAAGTTTCTTTTTTGCTTTGGATCTAACAACAAATATAAGTTTTTGATGGTCTTTCGAAATCGTGTAGATGTATTCATAATAGGCTCATTTCTATCACTATTTATTGAAAATATAGCTCTTTGATTTTTTTAACCGGCATCTCTTGTCCGGTCCAGATTTTAAAGGCCTCTGCACCCTGATAGAGCAGCATATAGAGTCCGTTAAAGGTCGGGCATCCGGCTTCTCTGGCAAGACGCAGCAGCTTCGTTTCTTTTGGGTTGTAGATCACATCAGAAACGATAAGATCTTTGTGGAAAAACGATGGATCTGTGATGATGGAGGAATCTGTATTCGGAGCCATCCCAACAGAGGTTCCATTGGTCAGAATATAGCTGTCTGCAATCTCTCTTCGAAGAATGGAATCATCTTCAAAATCAAACAGCTGTACCTTACAGTTTGTCCGTTCATTTAATGTCTGAACAATCTGCTCGGCACGGGCATAAAACTGGTCATGGATGCTGAACACAGAGATTTCTGCCAATCCATCCAAAGCCGCCTGAACCAGAATAGAAGTGGCAGCGCCGCCTGCACCAAGAAGCGTCATCTTTTTTCCGGTCAGATCATAACCGGCGTCTTTTGCTGCAAGCATATATCCGGTTCCATCGGTTGTGTGCCCGGTCAAAATCCCATGATCATTTACGACGGTATTGACTGCACCGGAAATTTCAGCAGCAGGGGAGAGTTTGTCACAAAGTTCGCACATTTTATTTTTGTCAGGCATGGTCAGATTGAAACCACGTACATTCATGGCACGAAGTCCCTCTACGGCAGCAGAGAGTTTTTCTGTTCCCACATCAAATGCAAGGTAGACGTAATCCAGTCCGAGATGCTCAAAAGAAGTGTTGTGCATCATAGGAGAGATACTGTGTGCAACCGGGCTTCCAAGAAGTCCGGTGAGTCCTGTATGTCCGGTAATCTGTTTCATAAGCGGTTTCCTCCTGTTTTAGATTTTATCTGCGTGATCAAAAAATGTAAGATCCGCAGGATATACATAACTCTCACCAATCTGATGCAGAAGCACCAGGTTCAGATGATTGTTCAGATTTTTCTTGTCCAGTGAAATAGCATCTGTGAGCCCATGCATTGGCAGATTGCAGGCATCTGGAAGTCCGTAGGACTTTAAGAGCTGCTGAATTTCCATTGCAGTACCCGGTTGGCATAAATTTTTTTCTTCAGCGATCTTAGTGATCTGATACATACCGATCCCCACTGCCTCTCCATGGCTTTCCCGCTCATAGTGAAAATGTTGTTCGATTGTATGGGCAAGTGTGTGGCCGAAATTTAAAAGCATCCGTTCCCCGGTATCGAACTGATCCTGTTCCACCACCTGGCGCTTGATGTCTACACAGCGATAAATGATATCTGCCAGAATATCCTGCAGATTGTCGAAAGAGCCACGAGTTTTTAAGGTTTCAAACAGAGCGGCATCTTTGATGCAGCCATATTTGATGACTTCTCCCATTCCGTCCATAATAAAATGAGAAGGAAGTGTGTGTAGAACCTGAGGGTCGATCAGAACCAGTTTTGGATGATAAAATGCACCCACCAGATTCTTTCCCTGTGGAAGATCTACAGCAACTTTTCCGCCTACAGAAGAATCCACCTGAGCCAGCAGAGAGGTGGGAATCTGAACAAGCCGGATCCCTCTCAAATAGCTTGCCGCAGCAAATCCTGCCAAATCTCCGATGACACCGCCTCCAAGTGCAATGATCAGATCACTGCGGGAAAATTTTTGCTTAAGCAGTGCATTGTAAAGTGTGGGAAGGGTCCCGAATGCCTTTGTTGGTTCTCCGTGAGGAAGAACCAGTTCATGGACTTCATAATCGTGAAGTGAAGCTTTCAATTGTTCTCCGTACAGTGGAAAGACATTGTCATCAGAGATGATCATGATCTTTTTTCCGGAAAAGCAGGAGGAAATATAAGCCCCCGCATTGTTCAGAATGTTGTTTTCAATATAAATGGGATAGCTGTTTTCCCCTAAATTTACTGTCAGTTTCAAAAAAATCCCTCCTGTTTTGTCAGATTATACCTGTTTTCCGACAACCTGTGCGATCTGCCGGATCTGAGTCAGCAGATTTGTATATTTTTCCGGTTTTAAAGACTGGGCGCCGTCGCAGAGTGCACATTCCGGATCATTGTGTACTTCGATCATCAATCCGTCAGCGCCTGCAGCAACAGAAGCTTTTGCCATTGGTTCTACCAGCCACCATTTTCCGCCAGCGTGGCTCGGATCGATAATGACGGGAAGATGTGTTTTTTTGTTCAGAACCGGAATGCTCTGCAGATCCAGAGTATTTCTGGTGTATGTTTCAAAGGTGCGGATTCCGCGTTCACAGAGGATGACATTTTCATTTCCGGCGGCCATGATGTATTCTGCAGACATGACCCATTCTTCATAGGTGGCATTCAATCCACGTTTTAAAAGAATCGGGCGGTCCAGCTGCCCTAATTGCTTGAGCAGGTCGAAATTCTGCATGTTGCGCGCACCAATCTGAATCAGGTCTACCTTTTCGTTGAAGATGTCCAGATGATCTGGAGACATCAGTTCTGTTACAATTGGAAGTCCGGTCTCTTCGCGAACTGCACAGAGGATTTCCAGACCTTCCAGTCCAAGTCCCTGGAAAGAGTAAGGACTTGTTCTTGGTTTGAATGCGCCGCCACGTAACATATTTGCTCCGGCTGCTTTGACAGATTTGGCGATTCCAAGAACCTGCTCATAGGATTCTACGGAACAAGGACCTGCAATCAGTGCCAGGTGGTCGCCGCCCACTTTGACACCGGATACATCAATAATGGAATCTTCCGGATGAAATGCCCGGTTTGCAAGTTTATAAGGCTCTTGCACGTGCATGACTTTATCAACGGAAGCATCGACTTCAAACAGGCGGGCATCCAGACGAGTCGTGTCTCCGATGCATCCGATGATTGTCATTTCCTGACCGCGGACAATATGGGTATCCAGACCATTGCGTTTGATCTGATGTTCTACTCTGGCAATATCTTTGTCAGAGGTATTTGGCTTTAATACAATAATCATAATGGAACCTCCAGCTATGTAACTTAATACTGTAAAATTTTAGTTGTTTAAAGTGCAAAACTAAAAATATCATAAAACAATATGCGCAGATTGTCAATGTTTTCAAGATGGAATTTCCAATTTTATTTTGGGAACAGGGGAAAACGTGGTAGAATAAAAAAGAAAGAAAAAGGATGGGGGAAAAGATGTGATGAAGAAAAATGATATGTGGAAACGGGCACGGCGGATTCCGGTCATGCTGATCACAGAAGGGCTTTGTGTGGGGCTGATCGGTGGTTTTATTGTATTGCTTTACAGAGTAGCGCTGACTTTTGCGGGAAACTGGCTGATAAAGATTCTTTCCTATATAAAGGGCAATCCGTTTCGCTGTGCGGTGTGGTTTCTGATCCTGATGCCCCTTGCATGGATCGTAGGAAGACTGGTGAAGTGGGAACCGATGATTTCAGGCAGCGGGATTCCGCAGGTGGAAGGGGAAGTATCCGGGCGCCTTTCTCAGAATTGGAAACGAGTGCTGCCGGCAAAATTTGCAGGCGGATTTTTATGTATGCTGGGAGGGCTTTCGCTTGGAAGGGAAGGCCCGTCGATTCAGCTTGGAGCGATGGCCGGACAGGGAATATCCAGAGCTTTGGGGCGGGGGAAAAGAGAAGAGAAGTTTTTGATGACATGTGGGGCGAGTGCCGGGCTTTCAGCAGCGTTTCATGCGCCGTTGGCAGGTATGATGTTTGCAGTAGAAGAGATTCACAAAACATTTTCAATTCCGATTCTTCTTCCGGTCATGACGGCTTCTGTAACGGCAGATTATATTGCTTCCCACATTCTTGGCCTGGATCCGGTATTCCATTTTCAGATTACAGAATATCTGCCGCAAAACTATTACTGGCTTTTGATTCTTTTGGGGATTCTGGTAGGAGTATCCGGCGTGTTTTACAATTGGGGGATGTTAAAAGCGCAGGAATTGTATCGCAAAATTCCGTTTTTAAAAGAGACAGGGCGTTTGTTGATCGCGTTTTTGACGGCAGGAGTGCTGGGACTGGTGATGCCGTCTGTATTGGGAAGTGGTTCCGGATTGATCGTCAGTCTGACAAAGGGTGAGATGGTTCTTGGAATGGTTGTGCTGACGTTGGTTGTGAAGTTTTTATTTTCAGCAGTCAGTTTTGGTTCAGGAGCTCCGGGAGGAATTTTTTTCCCGCTTCTTATATTAGGAGCTTTGCTCGGGGCAGTATTTGCAATGACGGGGGCAGAATTTTTTGGCCTGGATCCGGTGTACATCAACAATTTTGTATTGCTTGGAATGACAGGGTTCTTTACCGCGATCGTGCGGGCACCGCTGACAGGCATCATCTTGTTGTTTGAAATGTCTGGCAGCATCAGCCAGATGCTTTCCCTGTCAATTGTGTCAGTAACGGCATATATTGTGGCAACGCTGATGCGTTCAGAGCCGATTTATGACAGCCTTTTGAAGAGAATTCTCAAAGCGGATACTATAGTGCATGACAAATGAAACAACTTATGGTATACTTCATTTTAGAATATGCGTATGTGGCAGAGATGCCAGATACCAAAGAGATTTGAAGGAGCCAGACAGATGAAAAGAGTATTGTTAAAACTGAGCGGCGAAGCACTTGCCGGAGATAAAAAGACAGGATTTGATGAGGCAACCTGCATAGGAGTTGCAAATCAGGTGAAGCAGCTTGTAGATCAGGGAATTCAGGTTGCGATCGTGACAGGCGGCGGAAATTTCTGGAGAGGCCGTACCAGTGAGACGATCGACCGTACAAAGGCTGACCAGATCGGAATGCTTGCAACGGTGATGAACTGTATTTATGTGTCAGATATTTTCCGTCATGTGGGAATGAAGACAGAAGTATTCACTCCATTTGTGTGTGGAGCATTTACTTCCCTGTTTTCGAAGGACGCAGCAGTTGCAGCTATGGAATCAGGAAAGGTGATCTTCTTTGCCGGAGGAACCGGACACCCGTATTTTTCTACAGATACAGGAGCTGTTCTGCGTGCAATCGAGATTGAAGCAGATGCGATGCTTCTGGCAAAAGCAATTGATGGAATTTATGACAGTGATCCGAAGGTGAATCCGGAGGCTAAGAAATATGACGAGATCTCCATTCAGGAAGTGATCGATCAGAAGTTGGCAGCAGTAGATCTGACAGCCTCTATTCTCTGCCTTGAGAATAAGATGCCGATGCTGGTATTTGGATTAAATGAAGAAAACAGTATTGTAGAAACAATGAGCGGTACATTTACCGGAACAAAAGTGACAGTATAAGGAGGACAAAAAAATGGATGAAAAATTAAAAGTATATGATGACAAGATGACAAAAACGATCAACAATCTGGAAAGTGAGCTTGCAGCAATCCGTGCAGGCCGTGCTAACCCACACGTATTGGATAAACTGACGGTTGATTATTACGGAGTACCGACTCCGATCCAGCAGGCGGCTAATGTATCTGTACCGGAAGCCCGTATGATCCAGATCCAGCCATGGGAAAAAAGCATGTTAAAAGAGATTGAAAAAGCAATTTTGATGTCTGATATCGGAATCAATCCGACCAATGACGGAACCGTGGTACGTTTGATGTTCCCGGAACTTACAGAAGAGCGAAGAAAAGAACTGGTAAAAGATGTCAAGAAAAAGGGAGAGGCAGCAAAAGTTGCAATCCGCAATATCCGTCGTGACGGAAATGATGCATTCAAAAAGCTCAAAGGAACAGAGATTTCAGAAGATGGAATCAAAGATCTGGAAGATTCACTTCAGAAACTGACAGACAAATATATTGCAGAAGTGGACAAAGCAGTGGAAGCAAAATCAAAAGAAGTGCTGACAGTTTAGGATACAGCCTGGATAGCAGGCCAATATTACGAAACAGCAGGAGGGGCAGATATAAAGAAGCCCCTCTTTTCCATCTTATAGATGGAAGTTCTGCAAAAAGGAGGAAGGACAATGAATGTACCGCAGCATGTTGCAATCATTCTGGACGGGAACGGACGATGGGCAAAAGCGAAGGGAATGCCGAGAAATTACGGGCATGCACAGGGCAGCAAGAATGTAGAGAAAATCTGTGAGGAAGCATGGAGAATGGGGATCAAGTATCTGACAGTCTATGCATTTTCAACAGAGAACTGGAATCGTCCGGAGAGCGAAGTCAGTGCGCTGATGAAGCTTTTGCGTAATTACATGAAAACATGTCTCAAGACAGCTGCAAAAAATGATATGAAAGTGCGGGTATTAGGTGATATTGCAGCACTGGATGAGGATATCCGAACACGGATTCTGGAACTTGAAGAGGCTACAAAAAATAACGGGGGGCTGAATTTCCAGATTGCATTGAATTATGGAAGCAGAGATGAGATGATCCGTGCTATGCGCCGTCTTGCAAAAGACTGTGTCGACGGAAAGGTTCAGCCGGAAGGGATTGATGAGACGGTATTTGAGTCTTATCTGGATACCTGTGGAATTCCGGACCCGGATTTGCTGATCCGTACCAGTGGAGAACTGCGTCTTTCGAATTATTTATTGTGGCAGCTGGCGTATACAGAATTTTATTTTACAGAGATTCCGTGGCCGGATTTTACAAAAGAGGAATTAGAAAAGGCAATTGCGCAGTATAATAAAAGAGACAGAAGATACGGCGGTGTGAAGGAGGAAGAAGATGTTTAAGACACGTCTTTTAAGTGGGATTCTCCTGGTGGTGATCGCTCTGATCACAGTGATCACAGGAGGAAATGTACTGTTTGCAACTTTGTTTTTGATCAGTATGATCGGAGTCTATGAGTTGTACAGAGTGTTTGAGATTGAAAATAAAGCAGTTGGGATCTGCGGATTTTTGTTTGCAGCAGGATACTATGGTCTGTTGTATGCCAAACCGCTGCTTCCAGATACAACGGATTGGTTCATGTTGTTATTTATGGCATTTGTGATCTGTCTGATGGCAGTGTTGGTATTTTCTTATCCAAAATATCGGACAGAGCAGGTGTTGGCAGCATTTTTCGGAGTATTTTATGTGGCGGTAATGTTATCTTATATTTACCAGACAAGAATTCTGCCGGGCGGAGTATTCCAGGTATGGCTGGTGTTCATTTGTGCATGGGGATGTGATACCTGTGCGTATTGTGTGGGAATGCTCATCGGAAAACATAAGATGGCGCCGAAGCTGAGTCCGAAGAAATCTGTAGAAGGCGGCATTGGCGGTATTCTCGGAGCAGCACTGATCGCAGTGCTTTATGCTCTTGCGATCAATCACTGGGCAGATGCGGGCGTGAGTGTGACCAGCTTTGCTGTGATTGGCGCAGTGGGAGGTGCAATTTCCCAGATCGGAGATCTGGCGGCATCCGCGATCAAAAGGAATCATAATATCAAAGATTACGGAAAGTTGATCCCCGGACACGGTGGGATTCTGGATCGATTTGACAGTATCATTTTCACAGCACCGATCATTTATTATCTTTGTGTACTTCTCTAAGAAGGAGGGAGAATGGATATGAAAAAAATAGCAATACTTGGTTCGACCGGTTCCATTGGGACACAGACACTGGAAGTGGTCAGAGAAAACCAGGATATCCAGGTCATGGCACTGGCAGCCGGAAGTAACATTGAGCTTTTGGAAGCACAGATTCGGGAGTTTCGGCCTGTGCTGGCAGCTGTCTGGGAAGAAGAAAAGGCAAAAGAGCTCAGAGAGAATATCAAAGACTTGAATGTAAAAGTGGTATCTGGGATGGATGGGCTGAAAGATGTGGCAGTGCAGAAGGATACAGAAATCCTGGTGACTGCGATTGTTGGAATGATCGGAATTCTTCCTACGATTGAAGGAATCCGGGCAGGAAAGAACATTGCGCTGGCGAATAAAGAGACACTGGTGACGGCCGGGCATATTATTATGCCTCTGGCAAAAGAGTATGGAGTATCCATTCTTCCAGTGGACAGTGAACACAGTGCGATTTTCCAGTCTTTGCAAGGAGGACAGCATCAGGCAGTGTCAAAAATTTTGCTCACGGCGTCCGGCGGACCATTTCGAGGGAAAAAGAGGGAAGAGCTTCTTCATATCCAGGTAGAAGATGCCCTGAAGCATCCCAATTGGGAGATGGGACGCAAGATCACAATCGACTCTTCCACGATGGTCAACAAAGGATTGGAAGTGATCGAAGCAAAGTGGCTGTTTGATGTATCTGTGGATCAGATCCAGGTTGTCGTACAGCCGCAGAGTATCATTCACTCCATGGTAGAGTATGTGGACGGGGCAGTGATCGCACAGCTTGGAACACCGGATATGAAACTACCGATCCAGTACGCATTGTATTATCCGGAAAGAAGATATCTTCCGGGAGATCGGCTGGATTTTGGGACACTTTCCCAGATCACGTTTGAACGTCCGGATATGGAGACTTTTTATGGCTTGAAACTGGCATACGAGGCGGGAAAAATTGGAGGTTCTCTTCCAACGGTATTCAATGCAGCCAACGAGCGTGCGGTTGCTATGTTTTTGAATCGGGAGATCGGATATCTGCAGATTCCGGAGATCATTGCCGGCTGTATGGAGATGCACAAAGTGATTGCAGATCCAACCGTAGAAGAGATTCTTCAGACAGAGCAGGAAACTTATGAATATATCAAAAACAGGTGGTAGTATATGGGTATTATTTTAGCAATCCTTCTGTTCAGCTTGATCATCATCATCCATGAACTGGGACATTTTACGCTGGCAAAGTTAAACGGGATCCGTGTAGATGAATTTTCATTGGGAATGGGGCCGACTCTGTTTGGCAGGGAGTTTAAGGGAACCAAGTTCAGTTTAAAGCTCCTTCCGCTTGGAGGCGCCTGTATGATGGGAGAAGATGATGCAGATGATCAATCAGAAGGCAGTTTTAACAGCAAATCTGTGTGGGCCAGAATCTCGGTCATTGCAGCAGGACCGGTGTTTAATTTCATTCTGGCACTTCTGATGTCTGCAATTTTAGTCGGAGCAGCGGGATATGCGGTTCCGGTGATACAGGAAGTCGAATCCGGTTCCTCAGGAAGTGAGCAGGGATTGAAAAAAGGGGATGTGATTACAGAGATCAATGGAAAGAAAATTCATATTTATGAAGAGTTCCAGCTGTACAATCTGACACACAGCACATCTGACACAGCAGAGCTGACCTTTGAGCGCGATGGAAAAGAATATACGATCCAGATGGAAAAACGACAGTTTGGGGATGAGACCACAAAGAGAATGGGATTTACCTATTCTGCCGAGGTGGAGAAACCTGGATTTTTCAAAAGTATCCAGTATGGGGCATACACGGCAAAATACTGGGTAGAGTACACGCTGGAGTGCCTGAAGATGCTCCTGACGGGTGAAGTAGGTGTGAATCAGTTGTCCGGTCCGGTAGGAATTGTTGAGGTAGTCAATGATACCTATGATGCGGCAGCACCGTCCGGCTGGTCGGCAGTCATCTTAAGTATGATGAACCTGGGAATTCTGATCTCAGCCAACTTAGGTGTCATGAACCTGCTTCCGATCCCAGCACTGGATGGAGGGCGTCTGGTATTTCTTCTGATCGAGGCGGTGAGAAGAAAACGGATCGCTCCGGAGAAAGAAGGTATGGTGCATTTTATCGGATTTGCAGCATTGATGGCATTGATGGTATTTGTGATGTACAATGATATCATGAGGTTATTTTAGATAAATAAGGAATGAGAAAAAACGTCTCTGCAAGGTGATAAGGCAGAGGCGTTTTTTTAGGTATCCGGCTCTATGTTATTTTTTTAATCTGCTTTGCATATAGTTAGAAGAAACAGGAAAAAAGGAATATCCATATGAATGACAATAGAAAGCGAAGAGGAACTGTACAGAATATCAGAATGCAGCAGGAGAATATCGACAGAGGAAAACTGCGGATCCAGATCACATCTCAGGTGACCGCATTTCCAATTCAGAATGCGGAAGTTTCCATTTCCTATACAGGAGTTCCGGAAAATACGCTGGAAAAACTACAGACAGACTCTTCCGGACAGACAGAAGAAATTGAACTGGCAGCACCGCCGATTGAATACAGCCTGAATCAGGAGTCGGATCGTCAGCCGTATTCCGAATATACATTAAATATAGAGGCGGAAGGGTTTGAGCCTATCAGTATTTCCGGGACAGAAATCCTGGCAGATGTGACGGCAATTCAGAACGTAGAAATGCGTCCAAGAGCAGATATGCAGGAACCGGGGGAAGTGTTTGTGATTTCTGCGCACACATTGTATGGAGAATACCCGGCGAAAATTGCGGAGGACGAGATCAAACCAGTGACAGAATCCGGCGAAATTGTGCTCAGCCGTGTGGTGATTCCGGAGTTTATCGTAGTACATGATGGTTCTCCGAGAGATTCTACAGCGAGAAATTATTACGTTCGGTATCGGGATTACATCAAAAATGTGGCATCCAGTGAGATTTATGCAACCTGGCCGGACAGTACGATCCGGGCAAATGTACTGGCGATCATGTCGTTTACATTGAATCGGGTTTACACGGAATGGTACCGGAACAAAGGGTATGATTTTACAATTACATCTTCCACAGCATTTGATCATAAATGGATTCCGGAGCGGAATATTTACGATACAATCTCGGCAGTAGTAGACGAGATTTTTGCCAATTATCTGTCCCGACCCAATGTAAGGCAGCCAATTTTGACCCAGTACTGCGATGGAAACAGGGTAAGTTGTCCAAACTGGATGACACAATGGGGGTCGAAGGAGCTGGGAGATCAGGGATATACTCCGATTGAGATTCTGCGATATTTTTATGGCAGTGATATGTATATCAATACAGCAGAAGAAATTTCGGGTATTCCGTCTTCCTGGCCTGGCTATACATTGGAAAATGGGTCCAGCGGGGCAAAGATCCGGCAGCTGCAGGAACAGTTGAATGTGATCGCAGGAGCATACCCGGCATTGCCAAAGATCCAGGCAGATGGAGTATATGGTCCGGCAACTGCTGCAGCAGTCAGAGAATTTCAGTCCATTTTCGGATTGCCTCAGACAGGAACTGTGGATTACCGAACATGGTATAAGATTTCACAGATTTATGTAGGTGTTTCCAGAATCGCAGAATTGAATTAGGAATGATTCCGTGTGAAAAATTCTTGACATCGAGAAAATTCTTTTTTATAATCAACTGGTACTACCAGTTGGTTATAAGGGAGAATGAGAAAATGAAAATATTGAGACAATTTGTAATCATCCTGCTGATTTCTTTTTTGGGAGAACTGTTAAAAGCTGCGCTGCCATTGCCTGTTCCGGCAAGCGTGTGGGGGCTTATCCTTATGCTGGCGGCATTGAAAACAGGGGTGCTCAAGCTGAGTCAGGTTTCTGATGCGGCAGTCTTTTTGATTGAGATCATGCCGGTCATGTTTATTCCTGCAGGAGTCGGTCTTTTGAATGCATGGGGAGTGCTGAAGCCCGTGTGGATCCCGATCAGTGTGATCACGGTCGTGACTACGGTCCTGGTAATGGCAGTGACTGCAAAAGTGACACAGACTGTCATACACAATAGTAAAAAGAAGAAAGAGAAAGCAGAACAGGAGACAGTAAGATGAGAGAGTTTTTAGTACATTCCGTATTTTTCGGTGCAGCAGTCAGTCTGATCGGTTACGAGGCAGGGCTGCTTTTAAAACGAAAGTTCAAGATGGCAATTTTTAATCCGCTTTTGATCGCCATTTTGTGTGTTATGGCGATTCTGACAGTAGGGGATATTTCCTATGATGATTACAATCAGGGTGCACAGTATTTGAGTTACCTGCTCACGCCGGCAACCGTTTGTCTGGCAGTTCCGTTATATCAGCAGTTAAATCTGCTGAAAAAGAATTTAAAAGCAGTAGCGGCGGGAATCTTATCCGGAGTTTTGACAAGTATACTCAGTGTTCTTGGCCTGTCTTATTTATTCGGACTTTCTCATGATATGTATGTGACACTGCTTCCGAAATCAATTACAACAGCAATCGGAATGGGAGTGTCGGAAGAACTAGGGGGAATTGTTACGATTACCGTTGCAGTGATCATCATTACCGGAGTACTGGGAAATATGATCGCAGACGTGGTGTACCGGGTATTTCGGATCAAAGAACCAGTAGCGAAGGGGCTGGCCCTGGGAACAGCATCCCATGCGATTGGAACAGCAAAAGCCATGGAGATGGGGCCGGTAGAAGGAGCTATGAGTAGTTTGGCTATTGCAGTGGCAGGACTTTTAACGGTGATTTTTGCATCTGTTTTTGCAGGATGTTTATAAGGGGGTAAAATATATGAGACATATTATCATTACCATTGGGAGACAATCCGGAAGCGGTGGAAGAAAAATCGGAGAACTTCTGGCAGAGAAACTTGGAATTCCATGCTATGGAAAATCGGAACTTCAAAAAATTGCAGAAGGAACGGATGATTATGAAGAGGTGCAGTCATTTTATGAGGAAGAGCCGGTAAACAGTTTATTATATGCCATTGCTATGAGCCAGTTTGAACAGGAGGTCGGACGGATTCCGTTTCGAAGAATCCGGGAGCTGGCATCGAAAGAGTCCTGCATTATAATAGGAAGATGCGCAGGCCATATTTTCAGAGAAGATCCGGAAGCAGTCCGTGTCTTTATCCATGCAGATCCCAAGATCCGTGTGCAGAGAATCATGGAACGGGAAGGACTTTCTGAGACAAAGGCAAAGAAATTTCTGGAGGATACAGACAGCAGACGAGCTTCTTTCCATAAATATTATACAAAGCAGGAGTGGGGACTGGCACAGGATTACGAACTGTGTCTGGACAGCGGCGTTTTGGGGATCGAAGGTACAGTTGAGGTATTGACAGAATATTTAAGATTCAGAGGTTTTTTAGGGAATGAATGAGAAAACATATGAGAGAGTGATCGAATATCTGAAACAGCAGATACAAGAAGGAAAACTTTCCTGCGGAAGCAAGATCCCATCTGAGCGGGAGCTGGCGGCAAGTCTGAATCTGGGACGAAATTCTGTCCGGGAGGCGCTTCGCACAATGGAACATACCGGAATGCTGGAGAGCAGACAGGGCAAAGGAAATTTTCTGGTGAATATGCCGCAGAAAAGTCTGGGAAATGTGTTTTCCATGATGCTGCTCACCGGACAGAGCAACTACAGGGAAGTCAGCCGAATCCGGCGAATCCTGGAGCAGGAGGCATTTGTACAGGCAGTGCGGTTGAAAAATCCGGAAGTTTTAAAGAGGCTGAAAACAGAAATAAACGAGATGCAGATACCGGAAAAGACGGCAGAGCATGACCGAAGATTCCATCAGGAGCTGATCTGTGCAGGAGAGAATCAATTGCTTGTCGCAGTGATGGAATCTTTGTCCGGTCTTTGTGAAGAAGAAATCGCACATGTACAAAAGGAAGCAAAAAATGAGGACTGGTGTCAGATCCATGAAGAAATCGTAAATGCCCTGGAAGAAGGAAATATGGAAAAAGGGATGAAATGGATTCGCAGGCATTACGATAAAATTGATGACACTTTAATTTTCTAAAAACAGGTTGAAATATTCCCGGGTATGTAGTATAATCTTTACAATTTGAGAAAATTTACGAAGGGATAAGGTGAACAGATGAAGGCATTTCTGATTTTAGAAGATGGAACCGTGTTTACAGGAACAAGCATTGGTTCGACAAGAGATATGATTAGTGAAATCGTGTTTAATACCTCCATGACAGGATATTTAGAGGTGTTGACAGACCCTTCTTATGCGGGACAGGCAGTCGTAATGACGTATCCGTTGATTGGGAATTATGGAATCACACCGGACATGGAGTCAAGGAAAGCATGGCCGGATGGTTATATTGTAAGAGAGCTGTCTCGTATGCCAAGCAATTTCAGATGTGAAGGTACGATTCAGGACTTTTTGAAAGAGCAGGATATTCCTGGAATCGCAGGCGTGGACACACGTGCTCTGACAAAGATTTTACGGGAAAAAGGTACCATGAATGGTATGATTACTACAAATGAAAATTACAATCTGGAAGAGATTCTTCCAAAGCTGAAGGCCTACACAGTAGGTGATGTTGTTTCTAAAGTAACATGCAGCGAGAAATATGTTCTGGAAGGAACAGGAAAGAAAGTAGCACTGCTGGATTTAGGAGCAAAAAATAATATTGCCAAATCTTTAAATCAGCGTGGTTGCGAAGTGACTGTATATCCGGCCCACACAACTGCAGAAGAGATCATTTCATCGAATCCTGACGGAATCATGTTGTCAAACGGCCCTGGAGACCCGGCAGACTGCACCTCTATTATTGAAGAAATCAAAAAATTGTACAATACAGATATTCCGATCTTTGCAATTTGCCTTGGACATCAGCTCATGGCTCTTGCTACAGGTGCGACTACACACAAGTTAAAATATGGACATCGCGGCGGAAATCATCCGGTGAAAGACCTTCAGACAAATCGTGTATACATTTCTTCCCAGAACCACGGCTATGTGGTAGATGCAGAAAATGTAGATCCAAATGTGGCAGTGCCTGCATTTACGAATGTCAACGATGGAACAAACGAGGGACTTGCCTATGTCGGAAAGAACATCTTTACCGTACAGTTCCATCCGGAAGCATGCCCGGGACCACAGGATTCCGGTTACCTGTTTGACAGATTCATTGAGATGATGGGAGGAGCGAAATAATGCCAAGAGACAGTCGTATTAAAAAAGTATTAGTAATTGGGTCCGGTCCTATCATTATCGGACAGGCAGCGGAGTTTGACTATGCAGGAACACAGGCATGCCGTTCTTTGAAGGAAGAAGGAATCGAAGTTGTTCTGTTGAACTCCAACCCGGCGACGATCATGACAGATAAAGATATCGCAGATAAAGTATATATTGAGCCATTGACAGTAGAAGTTGTGGAACAGCTGATTTTAAAAGAGCAGCCGGACAGCGTACTTCCGACACTGGGAGGACAGGCCGGTCTGAACCTGGCAATGGAACTGGAAGAGGCAGGATTTTTAAGAGAACACAATGTCCGCCTGATCGGTACAACTTCTGAGACAATCAAAAAGGCAGAGGATCGTCTGGAATTTAAAGCAACGATGGAAAAGATCGGAGAACCGGTTGCAGCTTCTCTGGTTGTAGAGAATGTAGAAGATGGACTTGCATTTGCAAACAAGATCGGATATCCGGTAGTACTTCGTCCGGCGTATACACTGGGAGGAAGCGGCGGCGGTATCGCACATGATTCTGAACAGCTGGTGGAGATCCTGGAGAACGGACTTCGTCTTTCCCGTGTAGGACAGGTTCTGGTAGAGCGCTGTATTGCAGGATGGAAAGAGATTGAGTACGAAGTAATGCGTGACGGAAACGGAAACTGCATTACGGTATGTAATATGGAAAATATTGACCCGGTTGGTGTGCATACAGGAGACAGTATCGTTGTGGCACCGTCACAGACGCTGGGGGACAAAGAATACCAGATGCTGCGTACTTCCGCTTTAAATATTATCAGTGAGCTGAATATCACGGGTGGATGTAACGTACAGTATGCTCTGCATCCGGAGACATTTGAATACTGTGTAATCGAGGTAAACCCGCGTGTCAGCCGTTCTTCTGCGCTGGCTTCCAAAGCGACAGGATATCCGATCGCGAAGGTTGCAGCAAAGATCGCTCTTGGTTATACACTGGATGAGATCAAAAATGCGATCACACAGAAGACATATGCAAGCTTTGAACCAATGCTGGACTACTGTGTCGTAAAACTTCCGAGACTTCCGTTTGATAAGTTTATCAGTGCAAAGAGAACACTGACTACACAGATGAAGGCAACCGGAGAGGTGATGAGTATCTGCGACAACTTTGAAGGTGCGCTGATGAAAGCCATCCGCTCTCTGGAGCAGCATGTAGACAGCCTCATGTCTTATGATTTCACAGATCTGTCTTTGGAAGAACTGACAGAGCAGCTGGAGATCGTGGATGATATGCGTATGTGGAGAATCGCAGAAGCAATCCGCCGCGGTGTAAGCTACGAAAAAATTCACGAGATCACACAGATCGATGAGTGGTTTATCGATAAATTTGCAATCATTGTGGAGATGGAAAATGCACTGAAATCAGAAGAGCTGACACCGGAGTTGTTAAAAGAAGCAAAACGGATGGAGTTCCCGGATAACGTGATCGCACAGCTGACAGGAAAGACAGAGCGTGAGATTCACGATATGCGTCATGCAAACGGCATTGTTGCAGCATACAAGATCGTAGATACGTGTGCAGCAGAATTTGCAGCAGAGACACCATACTACTATTCTGTATATGGAAGTGAGAACGAAGTAGAAGAGACTCGTGATAAGAAAAAAGTTCTGGTACTTGGATCCGGTCCGATCCGTATCGGTCAGGGAATCGAGTTTGATTTCTGTTCTGTGCACTGTACATGGGCATTTGCAAAAGAAGGTTACGAGACAATTATCGTGAACAACAATCCGGAGACGGTAAGTACAGACTTTGACATTGCAGACAAGCTGTATTTTGAGCCATTGACTCCAGAAGATGTAGAGAGCATTGTGGATATCGAAAAACCAGACGGTGCAGTCGTACAGTTTGGTGGACAGACAGCGATCAAGCTGACAGAAGCTCTGATGAAAATGGGAGTTCCGATCCTTGGAACTTCTGCAGAGAATGTAGACAAAGCAGAAGACCGTGAATTATTCGATGAGATCCTGGAAGAGTGCGAGATTCCACGTCCGACAGGAGGAACGGTGTTTACTGCAGAAGAAGCCAAAGAGGTTGCAAACAGACTTGGATATCCGGTTCTGGTAAGACCTTCTTACGTATTGGGTGGACAGGGAATGCAGATTGCGATCAATGACAATGATATCGATGAATTTATCGGAATCATCAACCGGATCGCACAGGATCACCCGATTCTGGTGGATAAATATTTACAGGGAAAAGAGATCGAGGTCGATGCAGTTTGTGACGGCGAAGACATCCTGATCCCTGGAATCATGGAACACATTGAGCGTGCAGGAATCCATTCCGGAGACAGTATCTCTGTATATCCGGCACAGAGCCTGACACAGAAAGCAAAAGACAAGATTGCAGAGTATACAAGAAGACTTGCAAAATCTCTCCATGTCATCGGTCTGATCAATATTCAGTTCATCGTATGTGGAGAAGATGATGTGTATGTCATTGAAGTAAATCCTCGTTCCAGCCGTACGGTTCCTTATATCAGTAAAGTAACTGGAATTCCGATCGTACCGCTTGCATCCAAAGTAATCATTGGAAACAAGATCAAAGAACTGGGATATACACCGGGACTGCAGCCGGAAGCAGATTACGTGGCAGTGAAGATGCCGGTATTCTCCTTTGAGAAGATCCGCGGTGCAGATATCAGCCTTGGACCTGAAATGAAATCTACAGGAGAATGTCTGGGAATTGCCAAGACATTCGATGAGGCTCTTTACAAAGCATTCCTTGGAGCAGGAATCAAACTGCCGAAGTTCAAGAACATGATCATGACAGTTCGTGACGAAGATAAACCGGAGGCAGTAGAGATTGGACGCAGATTTGAGAAGATCGGATACCGTATCTTTGCGACAAAGAGTACAGCAGAAGCGCTGAACGCAGCAGGTGTGAAAGCGATTCCGGTCCGTAAGATCGAGCAGGAATCACCAAACCTTCTGGATCTCATCTTAGGACATGAGATCGATCTGGTCATTGACATTCCGGCACAGGGAGCAGAGCACTCCAGAGACGGATTTGTCATTCGAAGAAATGCAATCGAGACAGGAGTTAATGTACTGACAGCAATTGATACTGCAGAAGCATTGATCACAAGTCTTGAAAATACAGATATTAAGAAGCTGACACTGATCGATATTGCGACAGTACAGTAGAGAAAAAATGGTCGGGACGAGAGTTCCGACCATTTTTGGTTATAAAACAGAACCCAACATTTGGATATGTTTTTCCAACATTACAGTCTGGCAGTCCCCCTCGAAATCTTTATAATAAAAAATAGAAACAGGAGAGGAGAACCAGAAATATGAGCATTTGTTATCACGAAGGATCCCGGGAATTTCATCTTTACAACAAAGAAATCAGCTATCTGATCACCATCTTAAAAAATGGACAGTTAGGACAGCTGTATTTTGGGAAAAAGCTGCATGACAGGGAGAGTTTTTCCCATCTGCTGGAGCTGCGTTACCGCCCAATGGCTGTATGTACTTACGAAGGGGATTCCACATTCTCGATGGAACATATCAAGCAGGAATATCCGTCCTATGGAGCAGGGGATATGCGGTATCCGGCGGTGGAGATTCTGCAGGAGAACGGAAGCCGGATTACGGATTTTGTGTATCAGACACATCGGATTTATGACGGGAAGCCCGCGCTTGCAGGACTGCCGGCTACCTATACCGAAGATTCCAAAGAGGCACAGACACTGGAAATCGAACTGAAAGATGAGCTGATCCACACCACACTGATCTTGTACTATACGATTTTTGAAGAGCTTCCGGTGATTACAAGAAGTGCAAAGGTGATTTACCACGGAGCAGAGAAGATCGTGCTGGAGAGGGCAATGAGCTGCAGTGTAGATCTGCCCGATCACGACTATCAAATGATCGAGCTGACCGGAGCATGGGGAAGAGAACGTGCAGTGACAGAGCGAAAACTGCAGTATGGGATTCAGGGCATTTACAGTATGCGCGGATGCAGCAGCAGTAACTTTAATCCGTTTCTGGCACTGCGTCGGGAGAATACCACGGAAGCGTGCGGGGAAGTGTATGGCTTCAGTCTTGTTTACAGCGGGAATTTTCTGGCGCAGGCAGAGGTGGATACATACGATGTCACAAGAGTGACGCTGGGAATTCATCCGGACCGGTTTTCCTGGGAAATGAAAAACGGAGATGAGTTTCAGACACCGGAGGCGGTGATGGTCTATTCCGATCGCGGACTTAACGGGATGAGTCAGGCATTCCACAGTCTGTATCGTGCACGCCTGGCAAGAGGATACTGGAGAGACCGACCGAGACCGATTCTCATCAATAACTGGGAAGCGACTTATTTTGATTTTAATGAGGAAAAGATTCTGGAGATCGTGCGCACGGCAAAACAGCTTGGAATCGAATTGTTTGTACTGGATGACGGATGGTTCGGAAAACGGGAGGATGATTATTCTTCTCTGGGAGACTGGTATCCGAATCTGGAAAAGCTGCCGGATGGCATTGCAGGAATCGCGAAGAAGGTAGCGGCAGAAGGCATGAAATTCGGTCTCTGGTTTGAGCCGGAAATGGTCAACAAGGACAGTAATCTATATAGAGAGCATCCGGACTGGATTTTGTCTACTCCGGGACGTCATATTTCCCCATGGAAGAAATCAGTATATTCTGGATTTTTCCAG
>ERZ506993.384-NODE-384-length-25789-cov-4.27497_pt1 | contig 25789 bp, 28 predicted proteins | sample MGYA00513167_ERZ506993 | MGnify/ENA metagenome assembly ERZ506993 | reverse complement strand
AGGAACCGCGGACTGCGGCGATGGTGCCTGCGGCGTGGGTGCCGTGGCTGTCTTCTTCGCCGACAAAGATCTGGCTGTTGCCGGAATAGAAGTTCCAGCCGTGAACATCGTCCACGTAACCGTTTCCGTCGTTGTCAATTCCATCACCGGGGATTTCTCCGGGATTCGTCCACATGGCGCCTGAAAATTCCTGATGGTTATAATCGACGCCTGTGTCGATGATGGCTACAACCACGGACCGCTTGTTTTCCGACTGGTCATAGAGATCCCAGGCCGGGCGGATATTGATATCGACACCCGTTACCGCATCGGTAACCGTGGACTCGAAGTCGCCGGGACCAAGGCCCGGAAGGCCGAAACCGCCTTTGCCGCCGGAATAGATATTGTCAGCGGCCTGAAACTTTGCTTTTATCTCGACGAGCTGAAATTCCCCGTCATTTTTTAATCCCCATTGATAGGTGGCAAACTGGTCAGCCGGGGATAAATTGACAAGGCCTGGCCCCAATGCGAAGGTATGCAGGGACTGGCCGCTCTGGCTGACGGACAGCATGTCTCCCTGTGCCGCCTTCCAGGAGGCTGTTCTATTACTTCCTGAATCGGAAATGGATCCGGAAGCGGAATCGGAAGTGGATGCAAAAGTCCATGGGATCACTGCAGACACGGCGATGGCAAGGGCTAAAGAAAGACTGACTGCGCGCGTTCTTTTCTTCATTCTGATGATTCTCCTTATGCGAGGAACATTTTTCTTTAGTATACCATAATCCCGGAGCAAAGGAGTGGAAAAATATGTGAAAATTCCCTTAATATTTTCTCAGCAGGCTGGGAACTGTAACCTCACCAGACCGGCCAGTGCGGTGGCAAGCGCCTCGTGGCCCTCTTTTGTAAGGTGCATATAATCGATTTTATTGTTTTCTTTTACGACGGTATTGGCGTCGAAATAGTGGCAGCCCATCAACTCTGCGATTTTTCTGTACTCTTCGGCGAGGCCTTCTGACTTTTCTGCACAGCCGCGGCCCATCGTAGCGCCTACCGCTGTGGCCTCGTACTCTTTTTCGATGTTCTTGGGAGCGACCACAAGGATATTGGGCCTCTTATCCCGCCAGCAGTCGGTGGTGGCGATGGCCTTTGCGATGAGACGCTTGAGGCCCAGCGCAATGCAGGCGGCGGATGCGCCGAAACGTTCCTTAGTATCATTGGTTCCCAGCATGATGATCAGCAAATCTACGGGTTCGTGGCTCATGAGGCATGGGTAAATATAATCCAGCCCGGACAAGCCCTCGTGGATCGGATCGTTAAAACAGGTGGTCCGGCCAGACAGGCCTTCCTCGAGAACGAGATAATCTTCCCCCAGCTTCTGTTCCAGGAGACGCGGCCAGCGCTCATTTTCATCGAAACGGCCGTCATTCGCAGCACAGTACCCGTGGGTATTGGAATCTCCGTAGCATACAATGTGTTTTTTCATGATGTCCTCCTCCTAAATGATTAAATATTCCGCTGCAGCCGCCAAATACTCATGCAGGCATGGCTTCTGGCTCGCTGCCTCCGGAAATAAAAAGAGAGGATGCAGCCTGCAAGCAGGTACATCCTCTCAGACTGATTTTTAAAGTCTTTATAAATCTTTCGTATCCTCGACTGCTTTTCTGATATCGTGGTAAAGCTCTACCAGCTTCGGATCATCCAGTGCAACCGGAAGGAATGGAAGTCTCGGATCGCCCATCGGACAGCCGTCCAAGGAGATGATTCCCTTTACTGCACCGTGCATGGACGGGAAGGAGCAGAGACGGTAAATAAGCGGGGTAACCAGATTCTGCACTTCTCTGGCCTTTTCCCATTCGCCGCGGTTAACCAGTTCATCCATCTTTAAGTATAACTCAGGCATGGCACCGTATGTACCGCCGATACCGGCATCAGCGCCCATCAGGCGTCCTGCGATGAACTGCTCGTCCGGTCCGTTGAATACGATGAAATCCTTGCCGCCGGCCAGCTTAAAGCGCAGGATGTCCTGTGCCGGGTCGGAGGAGCATTTTACGCCGGCAACCCGCTCGTTTTCCAGCATGCGGCCGAACAGCCCCATGGACAGATTGAATCCGGTCAGCTGCGGGATATTATAAATGAAGAAAGGAAGATCGGCAGCCTCGGTAATTTTTGTCCAGTGCTGGTATACACTTTCCTCGCCCATGTGGTAATATACACAGGGAACCGCGGATGTAGCATCGGCGCCTACAGCCTCCGCATGTTTGGCGAGTTCGGCGGAATGTCTCGTATCAGGACAGCCTACATGGACGATGATATTCATGCGTCCTGCCGCTTCCTTTACAACAGTCTCCGTCACGGCCTTTCTTTCTTCCGTATCCAGAAGGAAGCCTTCGCCTGTACTGCCGCAGACATACATCTGCTTGATACCTTTGTTACAGAAATAGTTTACAACGGCCTTTGTCGCCTCTAAATCCACATCGCCGTTTTTGTCGAACGGAGTGTTGAGCGCAACAGTAACGTTTTTGAATTTGTTGACATCATACTTGGACATAATACATACCTGCCTTTTCAATTATTATAATAATTCAACAGTATCTGTGTGTATCATATCATCATTACTGGCAGAAATCAATAAAAATAAAAACTTTTTTTTATTTAATGTTTGTATTGAAAATATTTTTTATACGTGCTATGATTAAAACAGTTAAAAATCCCAAAAATCAGTAAAAAATACAAGAGGGGGTATCTAATATGGATTATTCAGTACTGGAACGGGTCAGAGGCGGTCTGATCGTATCCTGCCAGGCATTAAAGGAAGAACCGCTGTACAGTTCTTACATTATGTCCAGAATGGCATATGCGGCCAAAGAGGGCGGCGCGGTCGGCATCAGAGCTAACACCGTCGCAGATATTGTGGAAATTAAGAAAACGGTAGATCTTCCGGTAATCGGCATTATTAAGGAAGTTTACGGGGACTGTGACGTATATATCACACCGACTATGAAGGAAGTTGACGCGCTTGTGGAGTGCGGCGTGGATATTATTGCCACGGACTGCACCAACCGCATCAGACCGGATGGAAAGACTCTGGACGAGTTCTTCGCAGAAGTACGCGCCAAATACCCGGATCAGCTTTTTATGGCAGACTGTTCCTGTTATGAAGAAGGTCTTCATGCCGCACAGATCGGACTTGATCTGGTTGGTACAACGATGAACGGCTATACGGATTATACAAAGGGAGCCAGGCTTCCTGATTTTGATTTGATGAAGCATCTCGTTGAGACCTGCGGCAAGCCGGTTATCGCGGAAGGCGGAATCTGGACGCCGGAGCAGTTAAAGGCGGCTCTCGATACCGGTGTGCTGGCGGCAGTTGTAGGTACCGCTATAACGAGACCGAGGGATATCACAAGACACTTTGTGGCTGCGATACAGTAAAGAATAGTTAGGTATGACGGACAAAGAGGCCAGAAAAGTTAGTTTCTTTGTCCTTTTTCTATCAGGAGGAGATTGTTATGAGGATTGCGGCACTGGATATCGGGGGCACCTCCATCAAGTCTGGAATCTGGAACGGACAGGACACTGTGGGGGTGAAGGAGCATGCCACCAATGCCAGGAACGGCGGAAGGTATGTGATGGAGCGGGCTGTGGAGATTCTCCGTCAGTACGATGACTTTGAGGCCATCGGGATCAGCACTGCCGGCCAGGTGAATTCTGCGGAAGGCTATATTCGTTACGCCAATGAAAACATACCCGGTTATACGGGGATGAAGGTGCGGGAGATCATGGAGCGCGAGTTTCATGTGCCTGTCGCTGTAGAGAATGACGTCAACGCGGCAGCCATCGGGGAAGGCCAGTTTGGAGCGGGAAGAGACTTTGAGGATTTTCTCTGTATTACCTACGGGACCGGAGTCGGCGGCGCCATTGTCCTGAATAAGGGAATCTATACGGGAAGTGCCTGCTCGGCGGGAGAGTTCGGCGGTATTATGATCCATCCGGAGGACAGCGTGTACGGGGAACCGTTCTGTGGCTGCTACGAGAAATACGCTTCCACCACGGCGCTGGTACGGAAAGCCATGGCCTATAACCGGGACCTGGACAATGGAAGAAAGATATTTGCCAGACTGGACGATCCGAAGGTGAGAGACATTGTGAACAGCTGGATCGATGAGATCGTGTACGGGCTGATTTCCGTTATTCATATTTTTAATCCGTCCTGTATCGTTTTAGGGGGCGGTGTCATGGCGCAGCCCTATATTCTGAAAGAGGTGAAGCAGAAGGCTTCTGCGAGAATCATGAGCAGCTTCCGCAATGTGGAACTGCGCCAGGCGGAACTGGGCAACCGTGCCGGGTTGATGGGCGCGGCGTATCTGGCCGGTGCACTCTTAGAAAAGAACGGCCGGACTGAAGTGCAATAAGCAGAACTGATGTAAGCAAAAGTACAATCAGCAGAACTGATGTAAGCAAAAGCGAAATAAACATAATTGTTTCGAAAACAAATGCAATACTGCAAAACTGTATACGATATCACGAAGGAATCCTTCGGATATTTGCAAACAGGATAAAAAATACATAAAATAAAAAATGGAAAAAATTTTTTTCTATTCAATGTTGACAAAATAAATTTTCGGTAATATAATGTGTTTATCAACAACAAGGGCGTGACGGATGAAGGACAAATGATCCATCGCGCCTTTTTATTTTAAAAAAGGAGGAAGTATTGCATGAAATTGAAAAAAATCTTTTCTTTAGGACTGGCTGCGGCGATGACGGCATCTTTGCTGGCTGGCTGTGGATCCGGTAACCCAACGAGTTCCACTACAGCTGCCACCGCGGGGGGACAGGCAGATACGACAGCCGCACCGGCAGAGCCGGCAGCAGCGGGGGAATCGGGTGTTCTCTACAGCAACGGCGGCCCTACTGAGTTTTTCGAGACACCGTGGCTCAATCCTGGTACATACACATATAACAAAACCCTGTACGCACATCTGATCTTTGCCGATGAGAACCTGGCGCCGGTAACCGGTGAAGGCGATCTGGCTAAATCTTACGAGATGTCCGACGATGGAATGACACTGACCTTTGAGTTAAGAGATAATATTTTCTGGCACGACGGCGAAGCGATTACAGCAGACGATATTCAGTGGAGTATTGAGTATGCGCTTAAGACAACGGTGTTAAACTCCGTATTCCGTTCCACATTTGAAGCATTAAAGGGTGCGGCTGCCTATGAGGACGGCAGCGCCGAGCACATCGAAGGAATTGCCGTGGACGGCAGCAAGATTACACTGACCTTTGAGAAAGTCGCACCGGATGCACTGCTGACATTTACGCAGTTTGCTCCTCTGCCTAAGAAGTATTTGGCGGATACAGATCCGATCTCCTTACAGCAGGCCAAGTATTTCCAGAGTCCGATCGGTTCCGGCCCATTCATGGTAGATGAAGTTCAGATGAACAACTACACCACATTGAAGCCTTTTGACAAGTACTACGGCGGAACCGCGAACTTCACCATTCACTTAAATCCGAGTGCAGGCGACAGCGATGCGAACTTCGTAACGAATGCGAAGGCAGGCAAGCTGGATTACGCTTACACCAAGAACATTGCCGATGTCAAGGCGCTGGAGGGAACACCTGGACTTACCATCGACACTGTAAATGTGCGTTATACCCGTCTTCTGTATTTAAACAAGTTTGACAAAAAGGACGGCAAAAAGGCGCCTCTGGCAGATGAGAAAGTACGCCAGGCCATCGCTTATGCACTTGATATGAAATCCATCTTAGGCGGCGTTTTCGAGGGAGCAGCACTTCCTGCAAACAGCCTGACACCAGATGGAGCAGACAAGGTAGACGGACTGAACAATTACGACTACAATCCGGAAAAAGCAAAAGAACTGTTAAAGGAAGCAAACTGGGATCCGAATACAGAGCTTGATGTTGTTTATTACTATACGGATCAGATGACACAGGATCTTATGGCTATCATTCAGCAGTACCTTGCAGAAGTAGGCATTAAGATGAACGCAAGACTGGTAGAAGGCGATCTGGCAACCATTCTCTGGAAAGCTCCGGAAGATCCGGTCAACGGACCGAGCGCAGTTGACTGGGATATGTGCTACGCAGCCAATGCGGCATTGTCCTTACACGAGTACTATGACAGATATCAGACCGGTTATTCCATCAACTCTCATACACCGAGCGATCCGAAGTTAGACGAACTCATCGCGGCCACCAATGCTTCCGTAGATGCAGAGGTACAGAGAAAAGCATTCTTTGAATTACAGAAGTATGAGAATGAGACATTATTCGAGCTTCCGCTTTACTATCAGCCAATCTTCCTGCTTCAGAGCGACAAGATTGTAAAGGGTGCAAAGCTTGGCAACCCGCAGTTTAACTATAACTGGGATATTCAGAACTGGGAAATCAAGTAACACTTAGGAGGTGCTGTTAAGGGATTGTATATCATGTACAGTCCCTTAACTTTTAAGAAAGGTGATAAAATGGCAAAATACACAATTAAAAAAATTCTTGGTATGATTCCCATGCTGTTGATCATTACGTTTATCATTTACTGGCTTCTGGATTTGACACCAGGCGATCCCGTTTCGTACCTGATGGACCCGGAGGCGCTTGCGAGGCTGACCGCCGAGCAGGTAGCGGCGCTGCGCGCACAGTATGGACTTGATGATCCTTTTTTTGTCCGCTATTTTAAATGGCTGGGACGCCTGCTGACCGGAGACTTTGGCTACAGTTCTTCCAGCGGTGTGCCCGTAATCCAGATTATGGCGGAACGGCTTCCGGCCACTCTTGAACTGGCCGTGGCAGCACTCTGCATCTCCACCGTATTAGGAAGTGTTCTCGGTGTTCTCGGCGCAATCTACAAGGGAACCATCGGCGACAACGTTCTGACCGTAGCCGGTATGATCGGCGTATCCATCCCTCAGTTCTTCTTCGGTGTCTGTGCAATCTTAATCTTCGCATTAAATTTAGGCTGGCTGCCGGTTGGCGGCCGAACGGATCCGACCGTGGTCAATTTTGCAGGGCGAATCAAGTATCTCGTTATGCCGGCTCTCGTTCTGGGAATCTCCATGACGGCAGGTGTCATGCGTTACGCCCGAAGCAGCATGCTGGATACCATGAACAAGGACTACATAAAGACGGCCCGCAGCAAAGGGCTCTCTGAATTCAGAGTGAATTTAGTACACGGCTTCCGTGTATCGCTGACTCCTGTTATCGTACTGGTGGGCTTCCGCCTTCCGACCCTGATCGCAGGTTCCGTAGTTATCGAGACCGTATTCCAGTGGCCTGGAATCGGAAGTGCATTCAATACGGCGGTTCGTTCGCAGAACTACAATCTGGTCATGATGCTGGCGCTGTTATTCGTCTTCATGACACTGTTTGCCAGTACGCTGGTCGACATCCTGACTGCCGCGTTAGACCCGCGTATTAAGCTGGAACGATAGGAGGGACGGAAGATGAGTATAAAATCAAAACAGCTGCATTTAAACCGGAAGTTTGACCAGATCCGACAGATGGAGGAATCCGGAGAACTGAAGAACAAGAAGTCCGGCAACCGGGCGCTACGAAAGCTTTTGAACAACCGTCTTGCCATCGTGGGCGGCGTAATTTTCCTGATCATTCTTCTGGCCTGTATCTTCGCACCGCTTTTAACCGGCTATTCGCCGAAGGCCGTGGATATGAAATCCATTTTGAAGCCGCCGTCAGGCGAGCACTGGTTTGGGACGGATAAGATCGGCCGGGATGTATTTGCGCGAGTCCTGTACGGCGGCCGCATGTCCATCGCGATCGGATTCGGAAGCGCCCTGGGCTGTGCGTTTATCGGCGTACTCTTAGGATGCTACAGCGGATACCGAGGCGGCTGGTTCGACAGCCTTATGGTCAGGATCTCCGAGGTGTTCATGTCCATTCCACAGCTGATTCTCGTTATGATGCTGGTTGCGATTATGGGACAGAGCGCGAAGAACATCGTGATTATCTTCATCATCTGCGGCTGGGGTTCCTGTTTCCGTATGGCCAGATCCCAGGTGCTCTCCATAAGAGAAGAGGAATACGTACAGTCTTTAAAGGTGTTCGGACTCAATCCGTTTATCATCTGCTATAAGCATATTTTACCGAATGCGCTAAGCCCGATTATTGTCAATGTTACACTGAGTACAGCCATGTTTATCCTGGAGGAGGCTTCCTTAAGCTTCTTAGGCCTGGGCGTTCCGCTGGAGGTCCCGACCTGGGGCAATATTTTAAATGCGGCTCAGGATATGTTCACTCTTCAGAATAACTGGTGGATGTGGCTCCCAACCGGTATTGTGGTTTCCTTATTCGTCATGAGCATCAACTTCATGGGCGACGGCATCAGAGATACCACAGATCCGACACAGCAGGGCTAGGAGGCAGGATATGAGCGATAATGCAGTAATTTCCGTTAAAAATTTAAAGACGTATTTCTATACAAATGAGCGCTGCAACAGGGCGATCAACGGCGTTTCCATGGATATTAAAAGCGGCAAGACACTCTGTATCGTAGGAGAGTCGGGCTGCGGCAAGAGCGTGACGGCTACTTCCATCATGCAGCTGCTTCCCAAGCTTTCCAGGATCGAGGAAGGAGAAATCATCTATCACAGCGGAGACAAGCGCGGTGATATTAAGATCCACGAACTGGAAAGAAACGGAAAAGAGATGAGGGATATCCGCGGCAAGGATATCGCCATGATTTTCCAGGATCCCATGACGGCGCTGAACCCGGTCTACACGATCGGATGGCAGATTGAGGAGATGATCCGCTCCCATAACAAGAACGTATCCAAGAAGGAGGCCAGGGAAACAGCCTTAAAGCTTCTGACCGACATGGGAATCCCCAATCCTCAGAAGAGAATCGACCAGTATCCCCACGAATTCTCCGGCGGTATGAGACAGCGTGCCATGATCGCCATGGCCATGAGCTGTAATCCGAAGGTCCTGATTGCCGATGAACCGACTACGGCTCTCGATGTGACCATACAGGCCCAGATTTTCGAACTGATGGATCATTTAAAGAAGAATTACAACACGGCTATCATGCTGATTACCCACGACATGGGAGTGGTCTGCGAGCTGGCCGACGATGTCGCCGTCATGTACATGGGTAATATCATCGAAAGCGGCTCTGCGGAGGAGGTGCTGGATCACCCCACGCATCCGTACACAAGAGCGCTGTTAAAGTCCATCCCTGTTCTGGGAAGGGGCGCCGAGCAGGATATCAACCCGATCAAGGGTTCCACGCCGGATCCGTACAACAGGCCGCCCGGATGCCAGTTCGCGCCGCGGTGCGACTACGCCTGCCCGGAATGCGACAAATGCATGCCTGAAGAGGTACAGCTTGGCGGAACTCACATGGTACGATGCGCACGGTATCAGGAGGTGACAAACGATGGCAGATAAGAATCATAATAAGAAAAAAGAAGCGCTGCTTACAATCAAAGGCTTAAAAACGTATTTTCCGGTCAAGGGCGGCTTCATGGGAAAGACCCAGAGCTACGTCCAGGCTGTCAACGATATTGATTTGACCATCTATAAAGGGGAGACCCTGGGGCTGGTAGGAGAGTCCGGATGCGGAAAGACGACGCTGGGCAAAACCATCCTTCAGCTCTATAAGCCGACCGAAGGAGAGATGGTCTACGAATTTGAGAACGGCCCCCGCAATCTGGAGAAGCTGACCAGTAAGGAGATGGATGAGGCCAGAAAGAAGATTCAGATCGTTTTTCAGGATCCTCAGTCTTCCTTAAACCCGTCCTTTACGATCTACCAGTCCCTGTCCGATCCGCTGAAGAAATTCGGCATCAAGACGAAGGAGGAGAGAAGGAAGATCATCGGCGATCTGCTGGAAGCCGTAAATATGCGGCGGGAATACATGGACCGTTATCCCCATGAGTTCTCCGGCGGCCAGAGACAGCGTATCGGCATCGCCAGGGCGCTGTGCATCAACCCTGAGCTTGTGATCTGTGACGAGGCGGTCAGCGCGCTCGACGTATCCATTCAGGCTCAGGTATTAAACCTGTTAAAGAAACTGAAGGAAGAGCGCAATCTGACCTATATCTTCATCACCCACGATTTGAGCGTGGTGGAGTATATCAGCGACAGAATCGCAGTCATGTATCTTGGCAGAATCGTGGAGCTGGCTGAGGCGGATGAGCTGTACCGCAATACCGTTCATCCATACACCCAGGCCCTTCTCTCCGCGATTCCGGTTGCGGATATTCATCATAAGAAAAAGAGGATCATTCTGGAGGGCGATGTGCCTTCCCCGATGAATCCGCCCAGCGGCTGCCATTTCCACGGAAGGTGCAGCCAGTGTCAGGAAATCTGTAAGAACCAGAGGCCGGAACTTAAGAAATATGACATTGACGGGCGTGAACACTACGTCGCCTGCCATTTTGCAGAGGAAAATATCAAACATGCGGCTGAAAAACGAAATAAAATGTGATGTGCTTGTCATGGGGGCCGGGATCGCGGGCATTATGGCTGCGATCTCAGCCGCCGAAGCGGGGGCAGATGTCTGTATCGTAAGCGGTACGCGCATCTGCTCCGGCTCCAGTTTTTATCCGGGGACATGGGGCCTGGGGCTCGTGGGACCCGAAAGTGAAGCGGATGAGGAAGACTTAAAGTCCGTGATTTTAAAGGTCGGTGAAGGCATGGCAGACCCGGAGCTGGTCTCCGTCCTGGTCAGCCATATCCGCAGGGGTACGGATCGGTTAAAGGCATTTGGAATCCAGCTGAAGGAAGCTGAAAACAAAGGGGAGAAGGAGTTCATCCCCTGTTTTGATTATAAAAACAGAGACTGGCACGGGATTGTAAAAGACAGCGCCCGGGAGGTGTTCCTGGACCGGTTAGAGGAACTGGGGGTCAGAAGCTTTCCGTGCACCCATATCCTGCAGTTTATCATGACGGACGGACGAGTAAGCGGCGCGGCGGCCTTGACAGAGAAAGGCGGACTGACCGCTTTCTCCTGCAAAAGTCTGGTGGTGGCTTCCGGAGGACTGGGCGGACTGTTCCAGTACCGTCTGAACACGGATGACGTCACCGGATGCGGCCAGTATCTGGCTCTCCGTGCCGGTGCGAAGCTGGTAAATATTGAGTTCATGCAGATGATGCCAGGGTATCTGTCTCCGGCGCCGAAGACGATCTATAACGAAAAGGTGTTCAAATACAGCAATTTCTGCCGTCAGGAGACGGGGCGTTCCATCTTTGAGGACTGGCGGAAGGAGGATTTGGAAGAGCGGATGGAGGTGCGTTCTACCCACGGTCCGTTTACCACCAGGCTTCCGTCCGCGCCGGTAGATATCAGGCTGTTCACGGAATTTTTGAGGAATCCCAGAGGCGTCACGGTGACGTACCGGGAATCCTTAAGGGAAAATCAGCCGGAATTCATCAGGACCTACTTTGAATGGCTGAAAGAAGAGAAGCATTTGACGATCGACGATCCCATCCAGCTGGGGATTTTTGCCCACGCGTCCAACGGGGGAATCAGGATCGGACCGGACGGAAGCACGGGAGTTCCCGGCCTGTATGCCTGCGGGGAGGCGACGGGAGGAATGCATGGGGCGGACCGGCTGGGCGGCTTATCGACGGCTAATGGCCTGGTGTTCGGAGAGATCGCGGGGAAAGCCGCGGCCGGCTGGAGCAGCATCTCCGGACCGGAGGAGGAATGGGCGGAGGTACTGCTCTCTGTCATTCCCAATGCCGCTTCCTATTTAAAACAGATTCAGGAAATGAATTTCGAATGCGCCATGGTGATTCGCAATGGCGCGCGGGCGGAGCTTGCATTAAACCGATTGGAACGGATCAGGGAGCTGTGCAGATGTGAAGCGGGATACCTGGAAACGGGAGACGACACGGCGGGGCTTGCGGTATCCTGCCGTCTTACCGCGGCGCTGCATTTATCCGAGTGTCTGATGAAGGCGATTCTGCTGCGAAAGGAAAGCCGTGGTTCCCATTATCGCTGGGATTACCCGGAGAAAAAAGAAAATTTCTCCAAAAGAATTTTATCGGTGTGGGATGATGGGGTGAAAACAGGCTGGGAATAATTTGTCAGTTAAAAAGAAAATTTTAAATTATATAATAAAAAAACTTTTTTTTATTAATTGACAAACGACTGTTCCCTGGTATATTCTAGTAGCAGAGGCGGCGTAGGCGCGACGGAAACGGCATGATGCGGTGCCGTTTCCGGCGTGCCTTTTCTTATTACGGTGACCCGTGCATCATGCATGGGCTTCGTCGTAGGATTGCCGGTGGAAACATAAAGGGGGATTAAACATGCAAGGAGACTTTTTAACAAAAATCAGAGCAGAGTACAATCAATTTACGAAGGCGGAAAAGAAGGTGGCCGATTATATCCTGCAGAATCCGAGAGAAGTGCTTTTTATGTCAATTACGGATCTGGCAGAGGTATGTGAGGTTGGAGATACGAGCGTATTCCGCTTTTGTAAGACCATGAATTTGAAGGGATATCAGGAGTTTAAGATGATGCTGTCCTTAAGCCTTCACGATGGGAAATCGGGGCTTGGTCAGCTGGATGGCGACATCAGCCAGGAGGACAGCTTCTCAGAGATGGCTCAGAAGGTGCTGAACACGAATGTAAACGCGCTGAAGGAGACCTTTTCTCTGCTGAATGAGGAGAACTTCGATAAGGTGATCAGATACCTTCATGATGCGGACAGGATCTGCTTCTATGGAGTGGGTGCCAGTATGCTTACGGCCATGAAGGCGGCCAATAAGTTTCTGCGCATCGAGCCGAAGGTGTACTGTGTCCAGGATTCTCATATGCAGGCCATGGTAGCTTCCATGATGAGAGCGAATGAGGTGGCGGTGGTCTTTTCCTATTCCGGAGCCACAAAGGACACCATCCATGTGGCGGAACTGGCCAAACGTGCCGGGGCGACGGTGATCTGCGTGACCAGATTCGTCAAATCACCGCTGACATCGTTTTCCGATGTGACGCTTCTGTGTGGAGCCAATGAAGGGCCGCTTCAGGGCGGTTCGACTTCGGCGGAGATCAGCCAGCTGTTCCTGATTGATTTAATGTATACAGAATACTATCGTCGATATTTTGAAAAATGCAGCAAAAATAACGAAAAGACTTCTTCGTCGGTCATTGAAAAACTTTACTGACCAAAGATTATTCCTAAAAAAAATAAAAAAAGAAAAATTTTTTTATTTCAGATTGACAAAAAGAAAATTCCGATATATAATAAATTCATAAACGAGAAAGGCGCTTAATTGCAAAAAGTATACAGATTGACCAAATGCCTTTGGCGTTAAATTGACTTATTATAAGGAGGAGTAGTAATGAAGAAAATTTTATCTCTTGGTTTGGCAACGGCTATGGTAGTTGGTACGCTGGCAGGATGTGGTGGAAACAAACCGGCAGAGACGACGGCAGCTCCAGAGACGACGACAGCAGCGGCAACAGATGCAAGCAAGGCACCGGAAACAACCGCAGCAGGCGGCACCACGGATATCGTATGGTGGGCATTCCCGACATTCGGCGTAGACACTGGATACGAGCAGGAAGTCGTTGATGCATTTACTGCGAAAAATCCTGACATTAACGTCAAGGTAGAGTACATCGACTTTACGTCCGGCCCGGATAAGCTGACAGCAGCTCTGACTTCCGGTACAGCACCTGACATTCTCTTCGATGCACCAGGCCGTATCATTGAGTTTGGAGAAGCCGGCTATCTGGTTCCTTTAGATGATATGTTAGACGAACTGAAGAGCGATTTAACCAGCCAGTCTCTGATTGAAACCTGCGTAGGCGCAGACGGTACTGCCTGGATGTATCCGATTTCCTCCTCTCCATTCTATATGGGTCTGAACAAAGAGGCTCTGGAAAAGGCAGATGCACTCCAGTATGTAAACCTGGAAGGCGACCGTACATGGACGACTGAGAACTTCGTAAAGATGTGTGAAGCGCTTCGCGACGCAGCTCCCACACAGGTTCCCGGCATTGTATACTGCGGAGGACAGGGCGGCGATCAGGGTACCCGTGCTCTTGTAAATAACTTATATGGCGCTTCCATCGTCGGCGATGACGGCAAATGGAATATCAGCGAAAATGGCGTAAAAGCTCTCACTCTGTTAAAGAGCATGTATGACAGCAAGGCAATCGATGCAGGCTTTGACATGGCAGCAGCAGATGAGCTTCAGAAGTTCCAGCAGGAGACTGCAGCGATGACATTCTGCTTTGGTACTTCCAGTGAAATTACATATGCATCAGATGACTTTACACAGCTTTCCGTTCCATTCCCATCAGAGAGCGGCAAACCTTCCTTAGAGTATCTGGTTAATGGCTTCGCTATCTTTGACAACAAAGATGAAGCACGCGCTGAGGCATCGAAAAAGTTCGTGAAATTTATCTGTGATGATGCAGAATGGGGTCCGAAGAGCGTTGTTAAGACCAATGCATTCCCGGTACGTACTTCCTTTGGCGATCTGTATCCTGGAGATGAGCACAAAGCGATGCTGGCTTCCTGGAGCCAGTACTATGGCCCATACTACAATACACGTGCAGGCTTTGCAGCTATGCGTCCGCTGTGGTTCAACATGCTTCAGCAGGTATTCAACGGTACTGATCCACAGGCCGCTGCTGACGAGTTCAACGCGAGTGCAAACAGCAACTAATAAACATTAATTTATGAACAGCAACATTTACATGGCTTCCTTCTTCTGCCGGGTGCAGAGGGAGGAAGCCAATCTTTAGGGAGGGAGTGTAAAACAAATGGCAAATACAACTGTTTCCACACAGAAACCCGGGCGTCCAAAAAACAAGAAAGAAAAAATGCCTGCACGCAGTAAGGTGCTTCAGCGCAGAGAGACATTTGTTTCATATATGTTCCTGCTTCCGGCGCTGATTTTCTTTGTAGGCTTTGTTATTTTCCCTATGGCGTCAGGGGTTATCACCAGCTTTACCAATGCCAGTTTTTCAGATCCGAAGGGAACTGCCGTAGGATTTGCCAATTACATACGGCTTTTTCAGGATAAAATATTCTTAAAATCGGCGGTGAATACCGTTATTATCGTGGTGGTATCGGTTCCTGTTGTAACCGCATTCTCCCTGTGGGTCGGAACAGCCATCTATAAGATGCGTTCCGGTATCCGTTCCTTTTTCCGCTGTGTATTCTATCTTCCGGTAGTTACCGGTTCCGTCGCAGTTGTTGTAGTATGGAAATGGATGTTCGATAAGTATGACGGCCTTTTTAACTATATCATCAGGAGCTTTGGCGGGCAGCCGCTTCCCTGGACTTCCGGTGAGTCCATGGCCCTGTGGTGTATTATTCTGATCCTGTTTACGACCTCCATCGGTCAGCCGATCGTTCTTTACGTAGCAGCGTTGGGCAATGTGGATGCCTCTATGGAGGAGGCTGCCAAGGTAGATGGAGCCAATAATTTCCAGGTGTTCTGGAATATTAAATGGCCGTCTATCATGCCGACGACACTGTATGTGGCGGTTATTACCACCATCAACAGCTTCCAGTGTTTTGCGCTGATCCAGCTTCTGACCTCCGGCGGTCCGAATTACAGCACCAGTACGGTTATGTACCTGCTGTATGAGATCGCATTTAAGACCACCAAGGAGTTTGGTTATGCCAACGCCATGGGTGTGGTTCTGGCAATTGTAATTGCGCTGTTCAGTGCCTTGCAGTTTAAGGTCATGAATGGTGGAACATCAGAATAGGAGGGGCGAAAGATATGGGAAATAAAAAGAAAGCAATAAGTCCGTATTATGTGATTACACTTATCCTCCTGGCGGCTATGGCCGTGTTCTTTCTCTTTCCTCTGTACTGGATTATCACCGGTTCCGTGAAGGAGAAGAGCGACATTATTATAAAGTCCGGTGAAATGGTAAAGTGGTTTCCTACAACGATTACATGGGATAACTACAGCCGGCTCTTTAAGAGCGGGACGAAGCTTTTCGGCATAGGCATGCCGATGGCAATCCGCTGGCTGTTTAACAGTGTGTTCATCTCCGTAGTGGCGATGGGACTTACCTGTATTACCTCTTCTCTGGCGGGATACGCACTGGCGAAGAAACGTTTCTGGGGCAAGAGCCTGATCTTCGGTCTGTTCGTATGTGCCATGGCACTCCCGAAACAGGTTATTCTGATTCCTCTGATGAGACAGATGTCAGCTATGGGATTTTTGAAATCTGTATGGGGCTCCATGTTTGCAGTAATCTTCCCGGTTGTCGGATGGCCATTCGGTGTATTCATGATGAAGCAGTTCTCTGAGAATATTCCGACCTCTCTTCTGGAAGCCTGCCGTATTGACGGGGCAGGAGAGCTGACAACCTTTGTGAATGTGGCATTTCCAATTATCAAACCTGGGTTTGGTGCGCTGGCGATCTTCACATTCATTAACTCCTGGAATGAATATCCGCTGCAGTTGGTTATGCTGACTCAGAATGAATCTAAGACCATTGCTTTAGGTATTGCCAGTAAGCTGAGCGAAATGTCCAACGATTTCGGATTAATTATGGCAGGTGCGGCTCTGGCTTCCGTTCCGATTATCATTGTGTTCCTCTGCTTCCAGAGATACTTTACGCAGGGAATTACGATGGGAGCGGTAAAAGGTTAAGTGTGCCGGAAACAAGCCGCACATTTATATCGGGTGCAGCTTTACGCTGTAAAAGGATTGCGTGTGGATTGAAATAAAACTTCTTCATATAATAAGTAGAGGCTGACCGGAATAAATTCGGCCGCCTCTTCTTTTTTTGACAGCAGAGTTAAACCAGACGGCAGAGTCCCGGGTTGGGAGGAAACAGTAACGGTCTGGAGGTTTGCTGTGTGGATTATACTAAATATATTGCCTGTTCTTTTCCGGGTGTGATAGAATAAAATAAGTATCAGGACGGAGAGGGAGGTGCGGTTTCCATGACAGAGAAAACATTCAGAAATAAAATATACTGGTTTACCTTCCTGTTCAGCGTGCTGGTTATCTGGGTCCACTCCTATAACGCCGTACTGTTCCTGGGAAATACCGGGGCGGCGGCCTCTCTGGTGCGGCTGGAGCGCTTCTTCGGCGACAAAATCGCTCAAATCGCGGTTCCCGGCTTCTTTATGATTTCTTCTTATCTCTTTTTCCGTGGGTATAAACCGGAGATTTTAATGCGCAAATGGAACTCCCGGATCAGGAGCGTTCTGGTTCCGTATATCGTGTGGAACAGTCTGTACTATTTCGGCTATGTGATCGGAAGCAGGCTTCCCTGTATTTCTGATGTGATCGGTAAGGGGAAGATTCCGTTTGGCCTTTTGGAAACGGTTGATGCGATTCTGAATTATACCTATAATTATGTGTTCTGGTATCTCTACCAGTTGATTCTTCTCATTCTCCTGGCTCCCCTCATCTATCTCGCGGTAAAACGGGTCTGGCCCGGAATCGTGTTTCTGGCGATCCTGCTGACAGGGGTCTATCTGGGGATCGATCTGCCGTTTCTGAACCTGGACGCGCTGTTTTACTACTCCTTTGCGGCCTTCGCGGCGGTACACGAAAAAGCGGTGGTGGAAGGCGTCTGGTCACGGAAACGCCTGATTGCGGGTCTGGTGCTTCTGGCGGCCGGCTGCATCTCCCTGCGGACGGATCTGCCCGGCAGCAGCCTGGGAGAGACCGCGTCGGTTACGGTGGTCTACCGGCTTCTGGTCCCGGTCGGCCTGTGGCTCATGGTGCCGGAGGAAAGGCTTTTCGAAGCCAGAGATTTCATGAAGAATAACTTCTTTTTATATGCGGTTCACTTTGCACTTGTCCGTCTGATCAACAAAACGGGAGCATTGCTGCTCCCGCCTGTACCAGTTCTTGCTTTTCTTCTGTTCTTTTTTATGCCTCTGTTCGCCGTTGTCATCAGCTGGCTGGCAAGCCGTCTGATCCGGCGCTTTGCGCCTGCCGTATGGCGGCTGTTAAACGGGGGTCGATGACCACCGGCCTGAGGCTCCGCACGGAAGTACAAGGCCGGTCCTGGTAACCGGAAGACCCACCTCCTCCGACTGAACGAAGCCGCCGTGTTTGCTGGCCACCTCGATGGACAGCATGTAGGTTAAGACGGCGGGAGCCAGTCCCGTGGTGTAGGAGTTGATGAGATAGAAGAGCGGATCATCCGAGAGAAGCTGGGCACAGAGCCTGACCAGCGGATGAATGGATTCCTCAATCTTCCAGATCTCCCCTTTAGGACCGCGGCCATAGGAGGGCGGATCCATAATGATTCCGTCATAGTGATTCCCGCGCCGGATTTCCCGCTCCACGAACTTGACACAGTCGTCCACGATCCAGCGGATAGGCGCCGATTCGAGACCGGAGGATCTGGCGTTTTCCTTAGCCCAGCCCACCATGCCCTTGGAGGCGTCCACATGGGTGACCGAGGCGCCGGCGGCTGCGGCTGCCAGTGTGGCTCCGCCCGTGTAGGCAAACAGGTTTAAGACTCTGACTGGCCGTCCCGCCTCCCGGATCTTACTTCCGAACCAGTCCCAGTTGGCCGCCTGCTCCGGAAACAGTCCGGTATGTTTGAAACTGAAGGGCTTCAGCTGAAATGTCAGCTCCTTATATTGAATACTCCACTGCTGAGGCAGATCGAAGAATTCCCATTCTCCGCCCCCCTTAGCGCTGCGGTGGTAATGTCCATTCCTGTGTTTCCAGCCCTTCTCCGTCTTTGGGGTAGACCAGATGACCTGCGGGTCCGGGCGAACCAGCGTGTAGTTACCCCAACGCTCCAGTTTTTCTCCCTCTGAACAGTCTATCACTTCATAATCCTTCCAACCGTCTGCAATCCACATGCCACTTATCCCTGACCTTTCTGTATTTACCGTATAATGCGTTCTATGATTCTATGATTATACTGGATAAGGGGAAAAGCGTCAAGGGAACAGCGTTCTGAACGGCAGACGTTTTTTTACATAGTTACGGAGCGGTGCATTATCCATAATTTACGTAAAAATTGTAATAGAATTGAAAGATAAAGAGACAGAAATAACGTATTTACGCGATTTTTTGGCTCTAATATTTTGCTTTGATACTATTTTGATACTAAAAGCTGTAGTTTATCTACTACTTCGTTGCGTCTATTGGGATATAAATGGCCGTAAGTTTTGTTTACCATTTCAACGGAGTCGCCGATTCTTTCGGCGATAAGGAGTGGAGAGAAACCCATCTCGATGAGCAGAGATACGTGACTATGCCGGATGTCATGGATCCGTATCATTTTGACTTTGGCATCCTCACAAGCGTGCTTCATGCTGGTGACCATTTTGCTTCTGGTAACGGGGAATAATCGATCTTCGGGCTGCATATCATAATTTTTCTCAATATATTGCTTAATGAGCTCTACGAGGAATGGCGGAGCTGTTACGATTCTTTTGCTATCTTGCGTTTTGGGTGTTGTAATCACATCGCGCTTCTTAATTCGATGGAATGTTTTGGCTATTGCAATAGCCCCGCTTTGTAAATCAATATCGCCCATATTAAGTGCCAGCAGCTCCCCGCAGCGCATTCCAGTATAGTAAAGTGTATAAAAAACAGTCTGCATAGTAATATTACGTACCTTGGGAATGAAACAGTTAAATTCATCAAGTGTCCAGAAATCCATTTCATCTGCCTTTAACTTACCTATTGAACCTGTAACCTTGCAAGGATTTTGGGAAAGATTATAATACGTGACAGCATAGTTAAGGACAGCATTTAACTGATTGTATATTTGACGTTGATATGTTTCTTTAAAGCCGCTGCTTATTATTTTGTTTTGCCAGTTGCGGATATCTGCCGCAGTGATCTGATTGATAGTCTTGTCCTTGAAGTATGGGACTACATGCTTTCCGTAGGTATACTTTTTGTTTTGCATGGTAGATTCTTTGAGGCGGTGTTCCATGTCTGCGATATAGAGCTTATAAAGGGCCTGAAACGTCATGTCAGGGCTTCCTTGTTGTTTCTGGAGGAAGTCACGTTCCCAGGCTTTGGCATCTTTACTACGGGCAAACCCGCGCTTTAGCTTCTGGCGGCGCTGGCCTGTCCAGTCAACGTAGTAGAATTTGCAGTAATAGGTTCCTTTTTCTGTATCTTTGTAGGTTGGCATAATATCATTCCTTTCATTTTTGAGTATGAAAAATACGCCCCTTGCCAGGACGCTTCGGAAATGATATAATTTGTTTGCAAGACAAATATTTCTTCCGGGCGATCCGGCAAGAGAAGATCTATGTGAAAAGCTCTGGCGTTGGCACACTGGGGCTTTTTGCTATATCAATTATTTTCTTTCATTTTTTGGCTGACTCTAAATTGTTCAGCATCTGGTACATCGATAAATTCAACTGTTTTATCAAAGTTTTTCTTTACTTCCATCTTTATTTCATCTAAAGTTACATTGAAAAACTCTCTTCGTTGATTAACCATATTTAGTTTTCTGTTTTCGAAAGCTCTGTGTAAAGCTGCTTCTAAAGCAGGAGCATCATCAGAAAATATCATTGCGTGTACATCAAAATTGAATGGGACTGAGGCATCCCCTAATTCATCAACTCTATCTTGTGGCTCTAAGCGGCGCGTCATACCTATTTTATAAACATTTTCGCCAAAGGCTCCAATATTTGAAATAATGTAAACATATCCGGCTTTCATATTTGCTTGCCGGTAATCCACGTCATTTAACGCTTTATCGATGTCTGAGAGTTGGTTTTCTAATTCAGCCTTTTTGCTTAATAAGTCAGGATCGTTAGGATTCGCTTCAAGTTGTATTTTGAGTTTTTCGAAGGCAGTTTGGTAATGCGTCTGTTCCTTTTCGATTTTCCTTCGCTGTTCTTCTAGTTCTTTTTGAATTTTAGCTTGTTCGCGTTGCTCAGCTCTTGCAGCTTTCAGTTCTTCTTTTTCTTGCTGTTTCTTTGTCTGATATTCAAAAGCAAGCCGTAATTCCTTAACTTTGGCAGACAGATAATTCTGTGTGATAGAGATAGCCATAATAGAACCTAATTTAGATATGGCCTCTGCTGATTTATATATTCGATCAAGCGAAGCATCAAAATTAGTATATTTGACTTTTGATACTAATTCGTCGCATTCACTATTAAACGCTCGGAGGAGAAGTTTTTGAGTATCTGACACCATTTTTTTACCTTTTGCGGCACTGCCATTTACCTGCCACTGTGTATTTCCTGTAACTGCTTGTTTATTTTTAATTAGGTCTTTTTGCGTTGCTCTTATCTCAGAAAGCTTTTCCTTATAATCGAGGGATGAAGCAAAGTCAAATTGTGGCTTATACAACCCGAACTCTTGAATAAGAACCTCATCATCCATCCACACAATTTCTTTCTTTTTTTCTTTGATTGTATTATCTAGGGTGGAAATCTCGGAATGTTTAGAAGTAATTAATGAATTCAAATCATCAAGTTTCTTTTGTTCGGTTACTTGTTCAGTTTGCAACCTTGTTATTTCCTGCTTTAATGTAAAAGCATCTTGTAATTCCGGAGTCATTAACGATTTTAAGTTTTCATGCTCTTGCCGTAATGTCTCTAATTCGGCTTTATACTGATTCCCTTTAAATGTATCTAAGAACCCCATACGACACATGCCTCCTCTTAGGTATTTTATTAAAAAGCCATAGGCTATATTAAACTCGCTTTGTCCCAGCCGCTGCTTTGTATTTTATACGTAATAAGGATTCGGTTTGCCAATTAGGGCGATAATGTCTATGACCCAGCCGATTCCAAACAATCCGAAGGTTAATATATATAATATGCCCATACCAACTTTACCTTCATAAAATTTATGGCCAAAAACAGTAAAAATGCAAAGGAGCAGAGAAATCCATTTATTTTTCGCACGTCCGTATCCAGGTGTATTGACTACGGTCGCAGAAGCCGAAGCGCTGGAGCTGGAAGAGGCCGAATTGTTGATTATAATAGGTGTATCATTTTTTACAGATAGGTCTTCTACCTGCTTCCCGCATTTAGGACAAACTACACAATCATTGTCAATCAGTTCTCCACAGTGCTTACAATACTTTTGTTTTTCACTCATACTCTTTTCCCCTTTTCGTGTAATTTTATTAAAAAGCCATGGGCTATTTTAATCCGAAAAATACATACTTCTTATCTTAACACATAATTCTGTAACCGCTCAGGAAAATATCTCTCAAGCATATCGTGATACTCTGCCCATTCTGGATATTTTTCTTTACGATCTTTCTGTTCAACGATACGTTTGGGTTTTCGTACAGGAGTTTCTGGTATAAAAACAGGAAAAAACCAATTATGAATTTCCTGATTTATTTCTTTGCACTCACTTAAGTGACACATTTTATAATCTTCGTATATTCGATTCGCTGCCATGCAGGATACTCTGTAAGTGCGACAGATATTTCGGACGCTATCTGAACGCATATGCCATATAGTGGCACGAGGCACGAGAATGTTACTGGCGAAATAGTCGGCAAGATCTTCGAATGATTTATCCGTTGAAGGAAGTTCCATAATAAAGTGCCCCAGTTCGTGCATTAATGAGAAGCGAATGCGTTCAGGTGCGTTGTTTTCATTGTATGCAATGATTTTTTCGTAAGTAAAAGCGTCTTCTGTACAACTCTGACATATCGTATATAATTCAAAGTTAATCTCCTTTAACTCTGAATAACTCAAAACCTTAAAACCATAATGCCTAAGTATCGAAAAACAATCAATTGGAAAAGTAGTTATATTGCATTCCTTGTAGACGGTTAATACATGACTGAGCAATCTTTTAAGTCCCGCTCGGTTAAAATCAGTGCAGCATAAATAATTTCTCAATAAAATCAGTCCTCAAATTCAATTTCGGACAAAAGCTGTATCAGGCGCATTTTCTGCTCAACAGACATTTTCTTTCCATTTCTAGCTACGAGTTTTTCTACATCGGCGTAGGCGGGCTCGGGTTTTGTTTTTTTGCTTTCGGCCATTTTCTCTAAATCATCCACAGTTATCCCGAGTTCATGACACATCTTAATAACTACATCAACGCTGGCTTTTCCAATGCCAGTTCTATTTAAGATAGTATATAGACTTGTATAAGGTATGTCACATTTCTCTGCAAATGCTCTTAAACTATAACCTTGCTCTTTTATTAACTGTTCAATAATTTCTTCTCTGTTCATGTTTCCACCTCTCTCTGATGATTTATATTATATACGATTTTGCGAATATTGTAAATAGTAATAAACGCAAAAACAAATAAAAATCTTAAAAAGAGAGAAAGAATATTCTCATGTGAAAACAAAATGCTTGACAATGGTTGCATATGAGAATATAATATGATCAAGATGTTCGCTGGTGCGAACATAGAAAGAGAGGTGAGGGCATGTATAATAATCTACTTACAGCGATGAAAAGTAAAGGTATTACTTTTACCCAGATCGCAGACTTGCTTGGTTATAGATACCAAACAGTAAGTGACAATATTCAGGGAAGCACAGAGAGAGGTATTTATTTTGATGATGCAAAAAAAATATGGAAAGTGTTTTTCCCAGAATATGATTTTATGTGGTTGTTTTGCAGAGAGAAAATTAGTACTGATACAAACAAATGTTCGATTGCTTAAACTATACCACTGTCGAATATCTGTGTCAATGGGAAGATGAAGAAAGGAGGACACATGATCTTAAAAATCAGAGACATAAAGATCGGCCAGCGTGTCCGGGACGAGTATGGCGACATGCAGGCCCTTGCGGAGAGTATCCAGGAACACGGCCTTCTCCATCCCATAGTGGTTGATTCCGATTACAACTTAATAGCTGGGTGTCGTCGGCTGCTGGCCTGTGAGCGGATCGGGCTGAGAGAGATCGAGGCGAAGGTGTTGGAGGACATTTCCGAGAAGGAATTACGAATTCTGGAGCTCGAGGAGAATATCCGGCGCAAGGATCTGACAAAGTTAGAGCAGTCTAAGAATCTCGTGGAGCTGGCGGAGCTTAAGGAACAGGAATTAAAGGAAAAGGAATACTTTTCAGAATCCGAAAAGAAATCTAACGCCATAAAACCGAACTGTGCGGAGTCCGCACACTTAAATAACCCGAATAGAGTAGGTATAAGAACTATCGCTAAAGAGATTGGTGTTCCGCCAAAGACGCTTCACGATGCTAAACAGCACGTCAAAGCTGTAGAAGAGTTTCCGCCTCTTGAGAACCTCCCAAAGCATGAGGCGATCGAAACAGCCAAAGAACTGCGGAAGGCACCTCCAGAGGAGCAGGAGAAGATTCTGGACTTTGCCAGCAGGAAGTCACAGCTCCCAGAGGTGCAGAAGGAAGAAGATTTTTATTCCTACATGGACGAGTGCGGAGTGCTGACAAAAAAGTATCATAAGGCGCTGGGAGCCTTTTTAGGATTAAAAGCTGACGAAAGGGATTTTAAAATGCTCAGTGAGATTATCATCTCACAAACAGCGCAGTCTTATCTGTTGGATATTGACGATGCAATGTCCAAACTTACAAGAATAAGAAATTTTATGAAAGGAGTGGTAAAAAATGGCGAGAACAAGAACATTGGAATCTAAGGCCAGAGATTTAATCGTGCAAAAAATGATGGAATCTGGCGAAATGGAGACTGAGGAGATCATGGATTTAATCCGGCCGCATTTTCTTTTTGATCCATCTGTGGCAAAGGAACAGATGATACGGCGGAAGGCTCATCAGTTGGCTGCACAGATAAGAGATGATAAAGGAGTGCGAACAGTGTTTAACTGTAATGTTGACGGCATCTCTAAGTATGTCAATATTGATGAGAGCCGCGATCTGGAAAGTTTAAGAAATGTGGATCATCAGCTTTCCGAAAAACTGAATGGCTTAAAACTTTCAAGCGCCAAAGTTTCTAAACGCCGAATGGAAGTGGAAGGTCAGATGAGTATGGATTTAGAGAAGATGTCAGGAGGCGGAACACTATGAGCGTAATGATAACCGCCGCAGAAGTGGCCGAGATCATGGATTGCTCTGAGAGCATGGGATACAACATCATCAAGACACTTAATGAAGAACTGGAAGCCAAAGGCTTTATTACTAGACGCGGTAGAGTTTCAAGAAAGTATTTTTGTGAACGCACTGGGCTGATGCTTGAAAACGAGGTGATTCAGAATGCAGAAGTACATTGACAACCTCGACGACTTCGAGGACGACAGCCGGCCGCCGATTGTGGACTGGGTGGAATGGCTGCTGGTTGGGATCTTTGATCTGGCAGGAGCGGGGGCTTGTGCCTACATAGGGTATCTGCTGTTAGTAGGATTGATTTGAGAGGAGGGAATCAGATGCAGAAAGAAACAATTATGAAACAGTTGGAAAAACAAGCGCGGTATGCGCAGCGCTCTTTGTCGCGTGACCTGCTCTATCAGACATATGGACAGGCTTGTATGGCGCGTCAGCTGGAAGCAATTACGAAAGATGAGTTTATGCGGATCAATCACATGACGGTTTACTTTATGAATACCCATGCAAGGGAACTGGAAGAAGGAAGGTGAGAGCGATGAGAGACAGATTAAGAAAGAAGGCCGAGAAGCGGAAGCGTGATCAGATCCACAGGTTGCTTGATCTGGCGCTGGATATCAACGGGCTGGAAAAACGTAAGCAGAGTGTAACAGGGGATTTACCAACGGCATTTTTTGTATTTTCAGGGCACGTTGCCGCCATCAGCGTTGAAATTCACTCGTGTGGGTGGCGTATTGATGATGCACCGGATAAAAAAGTAAGTGCATATATAGATAAGGTCGGTGAGCTTGAACGCGCAGTCCACCAGTTGGAAGAGATAAAAGCAGAAACCCCAGGAGCTGCAACTCCCAGGGAATCAAGGTAACT
>ERZ506993.382-NODE-382-length-25860-cov-5.38047_pt1 | contig 25860 bp, 19 predicted proteins | sample MGYA00513167_ERZ506993 | MGnify/ENA metagenome assembly ERZ506993 | reverse complement strand
GTGCTCTTCCGATCTATATGGGAAAACGGATGATAACATATCTTCTGGTGCTTGGCGCAGTGGGCTATCTGTTTTTGATGTATATTTATCCAGCACTGAGCGGGCTGTTGATTTTTGTGCTTCTGTATCCGGCGGCAGGAATCGTTTATCTTATTTTTGCGGGGAGAGGACTCTCTGTCAGAGTAAAGCAGCTCTCGGATTACGGAGAAAAAGAACAGCAGATGAAAGTCAGTATACAGGTTTGCAGGGAAAGCTCTCTTTGGATCGGAAAGTGCAGGGTTCTGCTGGAAATGGAACATGCAGTATCCGGCATCAGACAAAAGGACAGTTTATGGCTTTCCGAAAAGCAGGCAGACTATACATTTGAACCAGACAGGTGCGGAGAGTGGAAGCTGACGATTACAGAAGTGAGAATCTATGATTTTATGGGAATTTTGTCTGTGGGTAAAAAGCAGCAGGAAAAGCAGAGATTCACAGTCCTGCCGAAGATCTGTGCAATGCCGGTAGAGATTGGGAGAAGGACGCGGGAATTTCCGGTTGAGCCGGAAACCTATTCCAATGAAAGGGGTGGGCAGGATGCTACGGAAATCTATCAGATCCGGGAGTATCACATTCCGGATCCGGTGCAGATGATCCACTGGAAGATCAGTGCCAAGGCGGGAAAAATGATGGTCAAAGAATCCAGTCATCCTCTTGGATGTGCGGTATGTATCAGACTCTGGCTTTCGGATGCTGCGAAAGATTTCAAAAAGCTGGAGCGTATGATCGAGATATGCGCTTCACTTTCCAGGACACTGGTAGAAGAACACTGTATGCACGTTGTGGCATGGTTTGATCAGAAAAACGTCCGTGTTGTGCGATGGCGCGTGAAGGATGAGGAGACGTTTTATGAAATGCTCTGGGAGCTGATGGAAGCAGTCCCTGCAGCGAAACGAGAGGAAGAGCAAAGCGGGTTTGAAGAAGTGTTTCGAACACAGAATTTTTCCAGTGTTCTTGTCCTGGACGGACAGGGGATTCAGGGATGGAACGATACTGGGATTATCCAGGTGTGATATGGGGAGAAGGGGTATGAAAAGAAAAAAGAAGGATTTGAATCAACATAGCTGGAAAGTTCATATCTTACAGTTTCTTACCGTTGGTTTTGCACTGTGGTCCTGGTGGGAGACTGCAGCCGGAGTGAATTTGACGCAGAAATTACCTCAGGATCAGACAGAGAGGTGGATGGCAGTACTTTTGATCACCGGGTTTTTAGGGAGTGTCTGGCTTGGGACAATGCTGGTAAAAAGAAAGAAGCTCCTGCTTTGTATTTCTGCGGTTTTCTATCTTGTACCAGCAATATATGCGGCGGTTTTGACGTATTTCCCGGATCCGAGAGAATGCTGGCTTCAGATGATTGCAGCCGGATTGTATGTGACAGTGCTTACATCGATGTCTTATAATGTTCTGCAGAATGTCTGCATTGCGGGAATAAGCTTCGTATTTCTGGCATTTTGTTCGGTCCAGCTGGGAGAGCAGATGGAGCCGATGAAAGAAAAAGGAGATGGGGTATATCGGACGACCAGACGATATGTGAAAGAGCATGTAATCCAGAAAGCAGAAGAGACGTGGAATGCATGGAGTGCAGACAGGCAGACAAGAAAAGAAGCACAGACGAAAAAGGAAGAGCAAAAGGAAGAGTCAGAAAAAGAGGAACAAAAAGCACAGGCAGAGATCCCGCAGACAGAGCAGAATATGATTCCGGAAGAGACAGGCATGGATTCTTCCGGCGGTATGGAAGATTTGCGGGAGCTGGGCAGCTTTGTACCCAGGAAGGGTGTGTTGTTCACTGTGACGCAGGAGGAAATGCCGACAGATACGATTTATGTTTCGGAGAAATATGGAAAAGAATATGACGGGGGATCCTGGAGCGAAGGAAGTGCGACGGATCCGGCAAGTGTATATTTGCAGTATCCATCTTCTTTGAAGCAACTTCGCAAATTGTGCAGCGAACTGCAGGAAGCAGATTCTTTTGAAGAAGCAGAGCGGTTCGTGGAAGAAACATTAAAACGTCAGGCTGTGTATGATGTAAATCCGGGGTCGACACCGTCCGGTGAGGATTTTGCGGAGTACTTTTTGTTTGAAAACCACAGAGGATTTTGTGTGCATTTTGCAACGGCTGCAACTTTGATGTATCGAATGATGGGGATTCCGGCCAGATTTGCAGAAGGTTATGCCATTCCGGCATCTGCATTTTCACAGCAGGAAAATGGGCAATATGTGGCAGAAGTTGAGGGCAGCATGGGGCATGCCTGGTGTGAAGTCTGGCAGGAGGATACCGGCTGGAAGGTCGAGGATCATACAGGTGCAGCTTCTGCGTTGGAAAATGTAGAGAGGGAAAGGGCATCATCGGATACGTGGCAGCAGATCCGAAAGGCGATCTTTCAGTGTTTGAAGGTAATCGGCGTTATACTTCTGATGTTCGCGCTGATAATATTGCAGGCGTGGATACGGACTGTGCGGAAAAGAAAACGGTGCCGAACGGGATCAATCGATGTAAGAGTCCGGTTTGTTTATCAGAGCCTGTACGAGGTTGCAGAGTTTCTGCATCCATCCGGGGAAGATCCATTTTCAATGCAAGGAAAAGAAGCGGTGAAGAAATCTCTTCCGGAACTGGAAGAGACCGATCTAAACTGGATGTATGATACGATGATGCGCACTATGTTCTATAAAGGCTGTGATATCCGCGATGGAGAACAGATGTATCGTTTGTATGGACAATGCAGAAAAAAAGTAAAACAAGGATTAAACGCCTGGAAAAGGCTGCAGTGGAATGTGATAAAATGTTTTCCATAGATAAAAAACAGATTATATTTATAAAGAGAAAATGAAGTGACTGTGACAAATTTTTAGATTTCGTTCATTGCTTTTGCTGAAAGAAACTTGTATAATTGCATGTATTGGAATTGCCGAAGCTGGCAAAGCACCAGTATCCGGAGACAGAACTGCTAAGTTGAATGCAATTTATCAATGCAGAGACAGAGGAGGAATTTCTACAGGAGATGGGAGAAACGAAAGAACGTGTTTTGTTTCGATTGAAGGAGAAGTTTAAGCTCTCAGATACGGATGCAAATCAATATTTAGAAAAATACTGGAAAGAGTGAATTGATATACAAGAAAAAGCAACATTTCATGTTTGGTTGACATGGAATGTTGCTTTCTTTCATGGTGGAAGTTCTCTGTATATAAATCATACTTGTTTTCGGGCTGATTGTGAAATTTTTTGAAACACTGTCAGTAGTCTTCGATTATCTTCTGGATCCATGATGCAGAAGCGGACAAATTCTCCCTCTAATCCGGTGAAGGAAGAACAGTCCCGGATCATCAGTCCTTCCCGGATACAGGCTTCAAATACGTCAGATGAAGTCAGTCCATCTTTTTGGATCTGTACCAGCAAAAAGTTGGCATAAGCCGGATAAACATAGAAAAAAGGAAGTTCACGCAATTTTGTATACATGTATTCACGTTCGGAAAGTATCAAATTGCGTGTCTTTTTTATATAATCTTTGTCCTGAAACAAAAGTTCGCCGGCGAATGCGCCAAGGCTGTTTAATGACCATGGAATCTGTTTGCTTTTCAATTTTTTGAGAAATTCAACATTTCCGGTGATACCGTACCCGAACCGCATACCAGGAGCGGCAAAAAATTTGGAAACACCACGCAGTACCATCAGGTTCTGGAAATTTTGGGTCAAAGGAACTGCGGTGACGGCATCTACATCAGGTGCAAACTCCACGTACGTTTCATCGATCATCACAAAGATGTTGTGATCCTGACAAAACTCCAGCAGCTTTATCAGCTCCGGATGAAAAATTGCGGAAGAAGTCGGATTGTTCGGATTGCATAAAATAAGAAAATCAATCTGCTTTTTAGCCAGCGCCAGACACAGTCCCTCTACAGACAATTGGAAATCCTGTTCCGGTTTCAGATAAAAGCAGTCGATCGTGCTGTCTGAAAATCCAAGTTCTCTGGAGTATTCGGAATAAGTGGGTCCAAGGATCATAGTATGCTTTGGACGGCGTTCCTCGATCAGCAGGGAAATCAGTTCACTGGAACCATTGCCCGGCAGGATAAAGTCTTCAGGAATCTGACAGTATGTGGAGAGTATGTTTCTAAGACTGGTATAGCTCCGATCCGGGTAGGAAGAGAGCAGATCCAGATGAGCTGCAAGAGCTTTTTTTACCTGTTCGGAAAGTCCGAGCGGATTTACGTTAGCACCAAAATTGACAATATCTTCTTTTTTTAATCCGTAGTGTTCGCACACTTTTTCAATATCACTTCCGTGAAATTCCAGTTTTGTATTCATGTATACAATCCCCTTTTAAATTCTTTGATTCCACCGTTGCAAGAAATACAGTGTTGATGTTATAATACTTTATTATAGTGTGTTTACAAAAAAATGCAACGTAAGAAGAATGAGCAGGTGACAAATTTGAAGAATAAAATTAAACGCCTTTCAAAAGGAGATTTTCATATTCCACAGCCGGAGATTATTTTTCCGGAGACGCGGATCATCATGCGTGTCGGAGAAGGCGAGATGTACAAAGGAAGCTTTTCTCTTCAGAATCAGGGAGAGGGGACGATCCGTGGACTGGTTTATCCATCGTCTTTTCGGGTACGCTGTGAGGAGCAGGGATTTGATGGGAATCCGGTGAACATCTCTTATACATATGACGGATCCGGCCTGGTTCCGGGACATGTGGAACACGGAAAATTTACCATTGTGTGCAATGGCGGAGAGTATGAGGTGGCATTTACTGCCATTATTGAAAAGCCGTTTGTAATGACAACTTATGGAAAAGTACAGAGTCTGGAAGATTTTAAGAAGCTGTCTTTTCGGGATCCGGCGGAGGCAGAAAAGCTGTTCCGTTCCAGAGATTTTTATGAGATCCTGAAGTATGAGGATAAGCGGATTCAGGCATTGTATGACAATATGAGAAAATGGGAGCTGGATCAGCAGGCGTTGGAAGAGTTTTTGGTGGGCTGCAAGCAGAAAGAGAAGATTTTTCTGACGCTGGAAGAGGAGAGCAGGGCATTTATTTCTCTTCGGGAATCCAGAAAAGACACCTTTACAATCAAGAAGAATACGTGGGGATATCTGACCATTGATGTACGTACCGAAGGCGAATTTTTAAGTGTGGAGCATACCAAGGTTACTACGGAGGAGTTTATCGGGAATGCGTACCGGCTGGAATATATCATTGATTATACAAAGCTTCATCAGGGAAGCAACTTCGGGCAAATCATCCTGGAGTCCCCGTATGAGATACTGACCTATGAGATCGTGGTGGAGAAGGATGTCTGCAGAGAGGAAGAGAGACGGGAGCGGGATAAAGAGTTTGCAAGTATTTTAAAGCGCTGTCTTGTTTATGAGAGCGGCAAGCTGGATCTGAACACCTGGTGCGAGGAGTCCTTAAAGAAGATCGAGCATTTGCGGAGTCTGGATGAGGACAATGAGATGTATCTTCTGGTACATGCACATATCTGTCTTTTGGGCAAACGGTTTGAAGAGGCAAAATGGATTCTGGAATCTTACAATTACAACCGGTTTGCAATCGGAAAAAATGTAGAGATCAGTTCCTATTATTTGTATCTGACCACGCTGCTTTCCAATGATTCGATCGGGACACGCAGAGTGGCAGAAGAGCTTTCAAAATCCTATATGAAGCATCCCGACAGCTGGAAGATCCTCTGTATGTTGGTGAATGTAGATTCTGAGTACAAGATCATCAGTGAACGTCTCAGAGCTTTGGAGCATCACTTCTATGAGGAAAAGACGCGCAGTATCTGGTTTTATCTGGAAGCCTTCCGGTGTTTCCGTGAGAAGAGTTCTTCCTTGAAAAAACTGGGTATTTTTGAAGTGCGGGTGTTGTATTTTGCAGCCAAGCACAAACTGATGACAAAGGAACTGGCATTATATACAGCCAATCTGGCAAGTCAGCTGAAAAGCTTTGACCGCTATCTTTATGAGACTCTGGTGCTTTCCTACGGGATGTATGAAGAGTCCATGATCCTGACCGCAATCTGTACACTTCTGATCAAGGGAAGCTGCATGGAAAACTGCTTTTTTAAATGGTATGAAAAAGCAGTGGAGTCGGAATTAAAGATTGCACAGCTGTACGAGTTTTATATGGCTGCGATCCAGCCTGGCAGAGTCAATAAAGCACTGCCGCGTTCCGTGTATCTTTACTTTATGCATGGAAATAATCTGGATTTCCATAAACGGGCGCTTTTGTATTCAAACCTGATTACTTATGAGGATGAATCCAGTGAGATTTATGCGCATTACAGAGATGAGATGGAAGCGTTTGCGTGGAATCAGCTGGAGCGCAGAAATATTGATCCCATGCTCCGCATTATATACAAGCGTTTTCTGACAGAAGATTCTATGGAAGCAGAGCAGATCAAAGCACTGTATGATATCTGCCATGCTTATGAGATCACAACAAAGGTACCGAATATGAAATTTATTCATGTGATCGCAGAGGATGGAACGATCACGCAGAAGGCGCCGTATACGGACAAAGGAGCAAGGGTATTTTTATATGCAAAGACAGACCGGCTTGTGTGGGAAAGCAAGGATGGAAGACATTATACAGATTCTATTCCATATGAAAGCAAGCGCCTGTTCTATGAGCTTCGTTACATGGATATCTGTAAGCGGTATATGAACAGTCTGAAGCAGAACCGTCAGGAGGAGAAGGTAGAAGAGCTTTCTCTTGAGTCTGTGCGAAAGTATGGCATTGAAAATTACGGGGAAGAAGAGATCATGGGACTGTGCAGCCGTACGATCCGTGAAAACAATTATGAATGTGATGATTTCCTTACCTACGTGTGTTTTGAGATGTTTAAAAGAAAGCAGTTTGACAGAGTGATTCTGACGTATCTTGCGAATTACTACTGCGGAGCGACTACAGACATGAAACTGCTCTGGAGAGAAGCAAGAGAGTATGAAGTACATACTCAGAAGCTGGCGGAGAGGATCATCACACAGATGTTGTTCTCGGAAGAGTTGTTCGGAGAGGTTCCGATCTTTGAAGAATATTATGAAGAGGGAGCTTATTTCAGACTGCAGCAGGCATATCTGGCGTATATGTCCAGAGAATATGTAGTGGAAGAGCGCAGGATGAGCAGAAGTATTATTGATATCATCTGTAAGGAATATGAAAAGGGTGAAGAAACGATAGACATCTGCAAGATCGCCGTATTAAAATATTATTCCACCAGAGAATATACGACGACTGTGCGTAAGACTCTGAAAAAATTCTTACAGGAGCTGTGCGGCAAGCAGATTTATTTCCCGTTCTTTCTGGCATACGAAAAGGAATGGCTCATTGAGCTGCAGCTTTGGGATAAGACGCTGATCGAGTACAAAGGGCAGAAGGGAAGCCGTGTCATGCTCTACTATCAGCTTCAGAAAGAAAATTCAGAGGCGGTAGATTATGCTACAGAGGTGCTTACGCCGATGTATGAGAATCTCTATGTGAAGAAATTTGTGCTGTTCTCCAACGAGCGGTTGAAATATTATTTCAAGGAGACCATTGATGGCAACACTTACCGAAGTGATAAAGAGTGCTGCATGAAGGATGCTGTGTTTGGAGAATCCGGGCGATATGGACGACTGAATGATATTTTACTTTCAGAGGGCAGTGAAAAAGAAGAAAAGATGAAAGCATATGCACAGGAAGATGCAATCGCCGCGCATATGTTTGAACAGTATTAAGGAGGCTGACTCCTATGGGACAAGGCAATATTATAGGTTACGAGATCAATGAAAAGACCTGTCAGATCAGTTTTTATAATGAAGAAATGGCAGAGCCGGAGACGATGGAAGTAGATGCGGATAATTATCAGATCCCTCTGGTCATCGGAAAGCTGCGTGATACCTGGGCATACGGAAAAGAAGCAAAACGTCTGGCCAGCTTGAAAGAAGGATTCACCGTAAACCGGTTACTGGATAAAAGCCTGGCAGGGGAAAAAATTGAATTTGGAGAAGAATCCTATGAAGCAGTATGGCTGCTTGCTAAATTTATCGAACTGTCGCTGCAGTCGTTTCCGAAGATCAACGGGATCGTGTTCAGTGTTCCGGAGCTGACGGAAGAGCTGGCGCAGATGTTGCGGGGAATCGCAGTACGGATGAATATTGATAAACGGCATATTTTCATTCAGGATTACAAAGAGAGTTTCTGCAATTATCTGTTTTATCAGCCAAAAGAACTCTGGCAGTATGAGGCGGCGTTGTTTTGCTGTGACAGAAATGAGATCAAAGCGTATATGCTCAGAAGGCTGAAGCCGGGGCTTGGAGGCGGAAAGACGATTTTTGTGACAGTGGACGAAGTGGCAAGTGCGCATATAAAAGAACTGGCAGCCGTGTATCCGGTGCTCAATGCGGACAAGGCAAAAGATGCGGATATGAGATTCTGCCGGTTTATTGAAGGCGTGTTTGACAAGAGGATCGTATCTTCGGTCTTTCTGACAGGAGAGGGATTTGAGAATAACTGGTATCCGACTTCTCTGAGAGTCCTGTGCAATGGAAGAAGAGCATTTATCGGAAACAATCTGTACAGCAAGGGCGCCTGCTATACCGCATACCGCAAGATGTTTATGCACATTGAGGATCCGGTTTATCTTTCCGAAGACAAGCTGACAGATCAGATTAGTGTGAATATGCGGGTGAATGGACAGGAGATGTGGTATCCGATCGTATCCTGGGGATCGCACTGGTATGAATCCAACAATCAGTGGGAAGTGCTTTTAGAGGATACAGAAGATATCGAGCTTCATATTGAGTCTCTGGTACAGGGTACGTTAAAGACGGAGGTGATCCCGCTTGGAAGGCTTCCCAAGAGAGGCGAGTATTCCATGCGGCTTCAGATCGAGACGTTATTTTTAGATGAAAAAACATGTAAGATCACGGTGCGGGATGTAGGATTCGGAGAGTTTTTCCCGCCGACCGATTTTCAGGAAGAGAAGATTATACATTTAGGAGGAAATGATGGGAAGTTTAATTCTATGTCATGATCAGCATGCGGCCCATCCGTATGAAATTACGAGGATCCACTGTAAGATATTTACAATGGAAGAGCTGTGCTATTATCTCTGCAATAATCTCTACCTGATCGATTATACGATTATGAACGAGCAGCTGTGCGGATGGCTGGAAGAGGACATCGGGAAAAGGGAGCTTGCAGACCAGCTTCGGGATGTGATCCGGATGCGGGGAAGTGTGGAAAAATTTGTACTCACGATTTTGAAGAGTTCCGGAATCTACAAGGAAGCGGAGATGATCCGGATCCAGAATGTTCTGGAGCGGCTCAAAAACCAGAAGGACATTGAGCGGCAGAAATACAAAGGAGACAATCTTCTGGAAAGTGGAGAAGTGGAAGAAGCGATCCTTGTGTATCAGGCAATCTTAAATGAAGGGGAGGATGAGAATACAGATCCCAAGTTTTATGGAAAGATCTATGCAAGTCTGGGGTCTGCCTATGGAAGAATGTTCCTCTATCAGCAGGCGGCACGGATGTATGACAGGGCGTATCAGATCTGCGAAGATCCAAAGTTGTTAAAGCCGTATTTGTATGCGTCTTATAAGTATATGTCGATGGAGGAATATCATATCCTTCTTACGAAAAATGACACCTATGCGGAGATCAATACAGAGCTGCGTAGCGAGATGAAAGAAATCCGGGAAGGAATCCAGATGGAGATGTCAGAGCAGCTGACAGACAAGTGGAAACAACAGTACCGGAGAAGTCACATATAGAGTATTTAGTAAAAGTATCCAAATCAGAGCGATCAGATTTGGATACTTTTTTTGAATTGATATGATTGACTTTGACTGAAAATGATTATATTATAAGGATAAAGGAAACGAAAATGATTGAAAATGAAAGAAAGGGTGAGGGAAATGCTGGCAGAAGAGCGGTTTCGGGAAATTCTGAAGATCGTAAACGAAAAAAAAACAGTGACTGTGACAGAGTTGACAGAACTTCTGGATACTTCAGAGTCTACGATCAGAAGAGACCTGACACAGCTTCATAAAAGAGGAGCCTTGTTGAAAGTCCACGGGGGAGCAACTGTACTGAATGGAGCATATACGACAAAGGATGCAAAGGTTTCAGAAAGAGAGGGGCTGTATGTAGAGGAAAAACGCAGTATTGCAAAGCTGGCAGCGGCTCTGATCGGGCAGGAGGATTTTGTTTATATCGATGCAGGAACGAGCACAGCGTCATTGGCAGAGGCGATTTCAGAGAGAGAGGCCGTGTATGTGACGAATGGAATTCTGCATGCAAAGTGTCTGGCAGAAAAAGGCTGCCGGGTGTTTTTGCCGGGAGGCGAGCTGAAAGAGGATACACAGGCTTTAGTCGGAGGAGCTGCGGTAGAGTGGCTGAATAAGTATAACTTTACAAAAGGCTTCTTTGGCACGAATGGAATTCATCTGGAGAAAGGGTATACGACACCGGATATCAGCGAAGCACTGGTAAAAGAAGCTGCAATGAAGAGATGCAGAGAGGCATATGTTCTGGCAGATTCGAGCAAATTCGGTCATGTATCATCCGTCACATTTGCGAGGTTTGAAGATGCACAGATCATTACGGATCATATCAGTGATCCAGTATTTCAAACATGCAGTAATATAGAGGAGGCAGAATCATGATTTATACAGTGACATTCAATCCATCATTAGACTATGTGGTACAGGCAGAACAGCTGGTGCCGGGAGAAATCAACCGGACAACAAGTGAAGCAGTTTATCCGGGAGGAAAAGGAGTCAATGTTTCTGTGATCCTTTCCAATCTGGGTCTGGAGAGTACAGCATTTGGATTTACTGCGGGATTTACAGGAAAAGCATTGCAGGAGATGCTCCTGGAGTTTGGCGCAAAAACAGATTTTATACCGCTTGCAGACGGGCAGACAAGGATCAATGTCAAGATCAATGCAGGACAGGAGACAGAGATCAACGGACAGGGACCGAAGATTACGGAAACGGCGATCCAGAAGTTGTTTGAGAAGCTGAAATCCTTGAAGGCAGGAGATGTACTGGTACTGGCGGGCAGTATTCCATCGACTCTGCCGGAGAATATTTATGAATGGATTCTGATGTGTTTGAAAGATAAGGATGTCAAAGTTGTGGTAGATGCTACAAAAGATCTGCTGTTGAATGTATTGAAATATCATCCGTTTTTGATCAAGCCGAACAATCATGAACTTGGAGAAATGTTCCAGACGACGCTTACTACAGAAGAAGAGATCATCGCTCATGCAAAAAAGCTACAGGAAAGAGGGGCAAGAAATGTACTGGTTTCCATGGCAAAAGACGGAGCGATCCTTGTGACAGAAGACGGTGAGATATACAAAAAGCAGCCGCAGAAGGGCACGGTTGTAAATTCTGTCGGTGCCGGAGATTCTATGGTGGCAGGATTTCTGGCGGGATATCTCAATACTGGCTCTTATGAGCGCGCACTGGAGCTTGGAACAGCAGCGGGAAGTGCGACGGCATTTCAGTCCTGGCTGGCATCCAGGGAGGATATTGTAAAACTGCTGGACAGACCGTACAGCGAATATCAGATTTGAAAGGGGAAAAGGTATGAAAATCACGGATCTTTTGAAGAGAGAAAGTGTGGAGCTTTTCAGAACACCCGAAAGTAAGGGACAGGCCATTGATCAGATGGTAGAACTGATGGCAAAAGGAGGAAATATCAACGATCTGCAGCGTTATAAAGAAGGTGTGTTAAAGAGAGAAGAGGAAGGAACGACAGGGATCGGAGAGGGAATTGCCATTCCTCATGCAAAGACAGATGCCGTCAGTGCACCGGGTCTTGCTGCGATGCTGGTTCCTCAGGGTGTGGATTATGATGCACTGGACGGACAGCCGGTACATATGATTTTTTTTGATCGCAGCACCGAATACAGAAGAGAATGTGCATCTGGAAGTACTCAGCCGTCTTTCCATGCTTTTAATGGATGACGAATTTCGGACAAATCTGCTGGATGCAGCGGATGTAACAGAATTTCTGGCACACATTGATGAGGCGGAGAGAAAGAAATTTCCTGAAGAGTACGGAGAAGAAAAGCAGGAGCAGGATCAGGATCAGCCGGAAGAGGGATACCGGGTACTGGCAGTTACTGCATGTCCCACAGGGATTGCCCACACATATATGGCGGCGGAAAGCCTGGAAAACAAGGCGAATGATGTTCCCGATTCTGGCAGGATATATCGCCATGGCGATTGCGGACAGACGGCATTGATGCCCGGAATCGTAGGAGGTCTTCTGGCAAAAAGCGGTATGACAATGGCTGCAGAGGAGGCCGGCTGGGTGTCTTCTGGTTTCTTTGGCGCACTGATCGCAGGTTTTGCGGCAGGACTGATCATGCTCGGTTTAAAGAAAATTCTGGAAAAGCTTCCAAAAGCGCTGGAGGGAACAAAGCCGATGCTTTTGTATCCGTTTTTGGGAATCGCGGCAATGGGAGCCCTTATGGTATTTGTGGTCAATCCGCCGGTCGGAGCGTTCAATGAGTGGCTGAATCAGGTGCTGGCAAGTATGGGAGAATCCAGCAGAGTCCTGCTCGGAGCAGTGCTTGGAGGTATGGTTCCGCCGATCGGAATTGCTCTGGCGACACTGTTTTTTAAAAACCGGTTTACAAAGAGTGAACAGCAGACAGTGGCAACGAATTTCATTATGGGACTTTCCTTTATCACAGAGGGGGCAATCCCGTTTGCAGCTTCCGATCCGCTGCGCATCATTCCACCGTGTATCGCAGGTTCCGCAGTGGCAGGGGCGCTTTCCATGTTGTTTGGCTGTGGAAGCAGAGCGCCTCACGGAGGTATTTTCGTAATCGGAATCATTGATAATCCGCTGCTGTTTCTGGCTGCCGTTGCGGCAGGTTCTGTCGTGGCAATGCTTGGAATCGTTCTGCTGAAAAAACCGCTTGCAGCAAAGTGAGAAAATGTGCAAAAAAAATCAGAACAAAAATTGCGAAAAGTGATAAATAAAGCACAATATATAAGAACATCTTATTTATCTGTTGAGAAATAAATAATAAGCCACAGGAAATACAAGGCAGAGGGAATATTGATTTTCCCTCTGCCTTGTATTATAATCTATCTGCGGGATGTGCCGATAATCCCAGATCGAGTGAATGAAATTTAAGAAAAAGGACAGGTGTGAACGTATGAAAAAATTAGAACAGCTTTACGAAGGAAAAGCAAAGAAAGTATTTGCGACAGAAGATCCGGACGTTGTGATCGTAGACTATAAAGATGATGCGACAGCATTCAATGGAGAGAAGAAAGGAACAATCGTAGGAAAAGGTGTGATCAACAACCGTATGACAAACTACATTTTCCAGGTTCTGGAAAAAGAAGGTGTTCCGACTCACTATGTAGAAGAACTCAGCGACCGTGAGACAGCTGTAAAAAAAGTGGAGATCGTACCACTTGAAGTGATCGTCCGCAATGTGGCAGCGGGAAGCTTTTCTAAAAAACTCGGTATCGAGGAAGGAACAAAATTATTAGCACCTACTTTAGAGTTCAGCTATAAAAATGACGATCTTGGAGATCCGATGATCAATGATTATTTTGCAATTGCAATCGGAGCTGCAACAAGAGAAGAGATCGACAAGATCACAGAGTACACATTCAAAGTGAATGAAGTCTTAAGAAAATTCTTTGATGAGGCAGGAATTGAACTGATCGACTTTAAAATCGAATTCGGACGTTTCCACGGAGAGATCATCCTTGCAGATGAGATTTCACCGGATACATGTCGTCTGTGGGATAAAGAGACCCATGAAAAACTGGACAAAGACCGTTTCCGCAGAGATATGGGAAATGTAGAAGACGCATATCAGGAAGTCTTCAGACGTATTGGAATTAAATAGAAGGAGTTCATCCATGAGTGATTTTGAAAAAGTGGTAACAGGGCTGGGAGAAGAATGCGGAGTATTTGGCGCATATGATATGGACGGACAGGATGTTGCGTCTTCCATTTATTACGGACTCTTTGCACTCCAGCACAGAGGTCAGGAAAGCTGCGGCATCGCAGTAACTGACACATACGGACAGCGCAAGGTGCTGTCACGTAAAGGGTTGGGGCATGTAGATGATGTGTTCAACGAAGAGACATTACGTGAATTGAAAGGCAATCTGGGAGTAGGACATGTACGGTATTCTACAGCGGGAGGTACCCGTGTGGAGAATGCACAGCCTCTGGTAATCAATTATGTAAAAGGAACTCTGGCTATCGCACACAATGGAAATCTGGTCAATGCAGTGGAGCTTCGGGAGGAATTGTCAAAGACAGGTGCAATTTTCCAGACGACTATTGATTCAGAGGTTATTGCTTATCATGTGGCAAGAGAGCGTCTGAATGTTTCTAAGGCAGAAGATGCAGTAAAAAATGCTATGAAGAAGATCAAAGGAGCCTATGCGCTGGTGATCAGCAGTCCGAGAAAGATGATCGGGGCAAGGGATCCGTTTGGATTGAAACCACTCTGTATCGGAAAACGGGACAATACGTATTTTCTGGCATCTGAAAGCTGTGCGATCGCAGCAGTCGGGGCAGAGTTTGTAAGAGATGTCCTTCCGGGTGAGATCGTAAGTATTACAAAGCATGGCATGTCTTCGGACATGAGTATGGCGCTGCCGGAAGAAAAACGTGCGAGATGTATTTTTGAATATATTTACTTTGCAAGAACAGACAGTACGATCGATGGAGTCGGAGTCTATCATTCCAGAATTGTTGCTGGAAAAGCACTGGCACAGTCTTATCCGGTAGAGGCAGATCTGGTGGTTGGTGTTCCGGATTCCGGCCTTGTGGCTGCCATGGGATATTCACAGCAGTCCGGGATTCCTTATGGAACCGCGTTTCATAAAAACAGTTATGTAGGACGTACATTCATTAAGCCGAAACAGAGTGAGCGTGTGTCCAGTGTGAAGATCAAGCTGAACGTGATTCCGGAAGTGGTAAAAGGGAAGCGGATCGTTATGGTGGATGATTCCATTGTTCGAGGAACGACCTGTGCAAATATCATCAAGATGTTAAAGAAAGCAGGAGCGACAGAAGTACATGTGAGAATCAGTTCTCCGCCGTTTTTACATCCGTGCTATTTCGGAACAGACGTACCGTCTAATGAGCAGCTGATCGCGCACTCTCATACAACAGAGGAGATCCGTGAGATGATCGGAGCAGACTCTCTGGGCTATATGGAAGTAGAAAAATTAAAAGATATGGTAGGCGATCTGAAGTTTTGTGATGCCTGCTTTACAGGAAATTATCCGATGGAGGTGCCGGGAGAAGATATCAGTCTGGCATTTGAATAGGAAAAAAGGAGAATACGATTATGAGCAATGACCGTTATGTAAGTCCATTGTCCGAGCGCTATGCAAGCCGTGAGATGCAGTACATCTTTTCACCGGACAAAAAGTTCAGAACCTGGAGAAAACTCTGGATCGCACTGGCAGAGACAGAAAAAGAACTGGGACTGAATATTACAGACGAGCAGATAGAAGAATTGAAAGCGCATGCGGAGGACATCAATTACGATGTTGCAAAAGAGCGTGAGAAAGTAGTAAGACATGATGTTATGTCACATGTGTATGCATATGGTGTGCAGTGTCCGAAAGCGAAAGGAATCATCCATCTGGGAGCAACCTCCTGCTATGTAGGGGACAATACAGATATGATCGTAATGTCAGAGGCTTTAAAGCTGGTGAGAACAAAACTGGTCAATGTGATCGCAGAACTGGCAAAATTTGCAGATGCACAGAAATGTCAGCCGACACTTGCATTCACACATTTCCAGCCGGCTCAGCCAACTACGGTAGGAAAGAGAGCGACTCTCTGGCTGCAGGAATTTGAGATGGATCTGGAAGATCTGGATTATGTTCTGGGAAGTTTAAAACTTCTTGGATCCAAAGGAACGACAGGAACCCAGGCAAGCTTTCTGGAGCTGTTTGACGGAGATCAGGAGACGATTGATAAGATCGATCCAATGATCGCAGAAAAGATGGGATTTAAGGCATGTTATCCGGTATCCGGACAGACTTATTCCAGAAAAGTGGATACAAGAGTATTGAATGTACTGGCCGGAATTGCGGCAAGTGCGCACAAATTCTCTAATGACATCCGACTTCTTCAGCATTTGAAAGAAGTGGAAGAGCCGTTTGAGAAGACACAGATCGGTTCTTCTGCCATGGCATATAAGAGAAACCCGATGAGAAGTGAAAGAATCGCGTCTCTTTCCAGATATGTGATGATCGATGCATTGAATCCGGCAATCACCTCTGCGACGCAGTGGTTTGAGAGAACACTGGACGATTCTGCAAACAAGAGACTGAGTGTGCCGGAAGGATTTCTTGCAATCGACGGAATCCTGGATTTGTGCCTGAATGTTGTGGACGGGCTTGTAGTATATCCGAAAGTCATCGAGAAACGTCTGATGTCAGAACTTCCGTTTATGGCGACAGAGAATATCATGATGGATGCGGTAAAAGCCGGAGGAGACAGGCAGGAGCTGCATGAGAGAATTCGTGAGCTTTCCATGGAAGCCGGACGCAATGTCAAAGAAAAAGGTCTGGACAACAATCTTCTGGAGCTGATCGCAGCGGATCCTGCGTTTAACATGAGTCTGGAAGAGTTGAAAGAGACGATGGAACCGCAGAAATATGTAGGCCGTGCGAAAGAGCAGGTAGAGTCGTACTTAAATAATGTGATTTATCCGCTTCTGGAGGAAAATAAAGAAATTCTCGGAGTAAAAGCTGAGATCAATGTTTAGTTTTGCCATAACAGGCAAAGGAGAAGGAGTGTTGCAAAAGAGCAGCATTCCTTTTTCGCGTATCAAAAAAGCAGGGAGAATGGAAAAAGAATGAGAACAAGTGGAGATTGCGTTTGGGAGGAACAGCATATCTGGAACATACCGGGTGGATTAAAGAAAGTGATTGCAGGAGTTGTAACGGTCAGTCTTTTGGGTGGAATCGGTGATGCCGTCAGTATGGTACCGTTACAGGAAGAGATAAGACCGTATGCTGCAACTTCAGGTGAAACGATACGATGGAGTGTTCCGATCCGGCTGGGACAGATGGTAAAACAGGAGAGTATGCGGATTTATACACTGGCAGAAATGGAGAAACATGTGCAGATAGAGACAGAAAAAGCAACTGAAATTTCGGTGATCATGCCGCAGGAAGAGGTGGCAGAACCGGTGGAGACAGTACAGAATCAAGCAATACAGCCGGTGATTCCTGAGACGATGCCGGAGGAAATTGTGAATACCTTACCAGAGGAAGATGTGATACAGGAAGAATCTCCGATAGAGGCGTATCGATATTATCAGGGGTTCAAAATCGATCAGGAGGGAATGATCTGTGGATTTGACCCTGCAAAAAGCGAGATGACGGATGGTTATCTGGAACTGCCGTCAGAAAATTGTATCGGAATTCGAAGAGGGACGTTTTCGGGAGTTGGGACAGGCATTTTTGAAATTTATATTCCGGAGAATATTCAGAATATAGAAAACGGTGCGTTTTCTGAACTGGGAGAACTGACATGGATCGAAGCCGGAGGCACAGACGGATATACGGCAAGAGATGGGATTTTATTTTCTGGAACAGAGTTGGCGGCGTTTCCTGCCGGAAGAACTGGAATTTTTGAGATGCCCAAGGATGTGACTGCGATCCGTGCATCTGCATTTGCCAATACAAACTTGGATAAAATAGATATGAGAAACTGTATTTCGATTTTGTATGATGAAGGAATATTCGGAGGCGGGGCAGGCTGCGAGATCATGGAGGGAAAGAATGGACTATAAACAGATATTGAATATTGCGGTTCTTGCAGGAGAGATCATGCTCAGAAGCGGAGCAGAGACCTATCGTGTGGAGGATACCATGAAGCATATTCTCAACACCGCGGGAACAGAAGTAGCAGAGGCATTTGTTATGATGACAGGGATTGTTGCTACTTTGGATAATCAGGACATGGAAATGCTCACCGCTATGCGCAGAGTTCATGACCGCGGGACGAATATGCATCGTATTGTGCAAGTAAATGAAATATCCAGAAGATACTGCAGGGGAGAGATGACAGTTGAGGAAACATATAAAGAGTTGAAACAGATCAAGGGAAAACAGTATTCAGTGGCGGTATATAATCTGGCGACGATTCTGGTTCCGGTCGGGTTTGCTCCTCTTTTTGGAGGAGGAGTGAAAGAGACTCTGGTCTCTGCGGCAGTAGGATGTATCCTGGCATTTTTGATTACACTGGGCAAAAAAATCCAGATGAGCAGCTTTATTTTGAATGCAATCTGTGCATTCGGGGTAGCAGTGACAGCTGCCTGTGTGAATAGGGTTACATCCGGCTGGAATCTGGATATTGTGATCATCAGTTCTCTGATGCCTTTGGTGCCAGGCGTAGCGATCACCAATGCGATTCGGGATACGCTGCGGGGGGATTATATTTCCGGAGGCGCCAGGATACTGGAGGCATTTTTGACAGCAGCTGCAATCGGGCTTGGAGCCGGAGTCGGAATGATTTTTGTGGGAGCATTGTATCCGGGAGGGGTAGTATGAGTGTATTTCTGGGGATCATAGGAAGCTTTGTAGCGACTATCGCTTTTTCAGTACTGTTGGAGACTCCGAGAAAATATCTCTGGCAGACAGGAATTGTAGGGGCTGTCGGAGGCGGTGTCTATTTGGGGTGTACCCACCACGGTGTGGATGTGGTGACCGCATCCTTTTTTTCTGCTTTGGCAATTGCATTTATGGCACATTTGTTTGCGAGAGTTTTTAAAGCTCCGGTGACTGTATTTTTGACTGCAGGAATTCTGCCGACTGTGCCGGGGGCCGGAATGTACAGAATTGCCTATTCTATCGTTGCCAATGACAGGGCAGGATGTGCCTATTATCTGCTGCAGACACTGGAGATTGCGGGGATGATTGCACTGGCAATTTTTATTGTGGATGCCATTTTCCGGGTTCACATCCCCTTGTCAAGGCGGAATAGTTAAGATATAATAGAAAAGATGACGTAAATAGAAAATGGAGAAGATAAAGATGAGTAAAGTAAGAACAAGATTTGCACCAAGTCCGACAGGACGGATGCATGTAGGAAATCTGCGTACAGCATTATATGCATATTTGATCGCAAAACACGAGGGTGGAGACTTTATCCTCAGAATTGAAGATACAGACCAGGAGAGATTCATGGAAGGAGCACTGGACATCATTTACCGTACTCTGGAAAAGACAGGTCTCATTCACGATGAAGGACCGGACAAGGATGGTGGATATGGTCCGTATGTGCAGAGCGAGAGAAATGCTTCCGGAGTGTATTTGAAGTATGCAAAGCAGCTGGTAGAGCAGGGCGACGCGTATTACTGCTTCTGTGATAAAGCACGCCTGGATTCCCTGAAGACTTCTGTTTCTGAAGATGGGACAGATATCGTTGTGTATGACAAGCACTGTCTGGGACTGAGCAAAGAAGAGGTAGAGGCCAATCTGGCAGCAGGAAAACCTTGGGTGATCCGTCTGAACGTACCGAATGAGGGAACAACCACATTCCACGATGAGATTTACGGGGATATCACGGTTCCGAATGCAGAGCTGGATGATATGATTCTGATCAAATCCGATGGATTCCCGACTTACAATTTTGCGAACGTGATCGATGACCATCTGATGGGAATCACACACGTTGTCCGCGGAAATGAATATCTTTCCTCTGCACCGAAATACAACCGTCTGTATGAGGCATTTGGATGGGAGATTCCGGTTTATGTACACTGTCCGCTGATCACGGATGAGAACCACAAAAAACTGAGTAAACGCTGCGGACATTCTTCCTATGAAGATCTGATCGAGCAGGGATTCCTTTCAGAAGCAGTGGTCAACTATGTGGCACTTCTTGGATGGAGCCCATCGGACAACCGCGAGATCTTTTCGCTGGAAGATCTGGTAGAGGCATTTGATTACCGCCATATGAGCAAGTCACCGGCTGTATTCGATCCGGTAAAACTCAAATGGATGAACGGGGAATACATGAAAGCCATGGAGGAAGACAAGTTCTATGAGATGGCAGAGCCGTATCTGAAAGAAGTCATCACAAAAGACTATGATCTGAAAAAGATCGCGAAGATGGTGAAGACCAGAATTGAAATCTTCCCGGATATTAAAGATCAGATCGATTTCTTTGAAGAGCTGCCTGAGTATGACACTGCTATGTATACACACAAGAAGATGAAGACAAATGCAGAGAATTCTCTGGAAGTTTTAAACGATGTCCTTCCGATCCTGGAAGCACAGGAAGATTACAGCAATGACGCGTTGTTTGAAACATTAAAAGGATATGTAACAGAAAAAGGAGTGAAGATCGGATTTGTAATGTGGCCGATCCGAACAGCGGTATCCGGAAAACAGAACACACCGGGCGGTGCGACAGAACTGATGGAAGTTCTCGGAAAGGAAGAATCCTTAAAGAGAATCCGTGCCGGTATTGCATTACTCCAGGCAAATTAGAAAGAGGTATTTATGAGTTTTAATCAGGCTCAGCAGGAGGCGGTCTCTCACAATGAGGGACCGTGTCTTGTTCTTGCGGGACCGGGTTCCGGAAAGACGCTCACAATCGTGGGCAGGATCCAGAAGCTGATCCAGACGTATCATGTAAGGCCGGAAGAGATTCTGGTCATCACTTTTACCAAATATGCGGCAGTAGAGATGAAGAATCGCTTTTTCTCAGCGATGAAGGGGACTCGCCCTGCTGTTACGTTCGGAACATTTCACGGAATTTATTATGGAATTTTAAAATGGGCATACCGGTTTGGTCCGGAGAATATTCTGTCAGAAGAAGAAAAACGGCAGATGCTGCTTCAGATCGTCAATCGAAAAGAGATTGATGAATTTGAAGAGGAGGATTTCTTAAAGGAGATTATTTCAGAGATTGGCATTGTAAAAAACAATGGACTGAAGATTGAAGAGTATGAGACAACAATCTGCGGAAAAGAGACGTTCCGGGAGATATACGGAGAATACGAAAAAAAGCGAAATGAAGAGCGAAAGATCGATTTTGATGACATGCTTCTGTTATGTCGTGATCTGTTTACAAAAAGGCCGGATGTTTTGAAAAAATGGCAGGAGAAGTTTTGCTATATTCTGATCGATGAATTTCAGGATATCAATCAGGTGCAGTATGATGTCATCCGGATGCTTGCGGCGCCTGAAAACAATCTGTTTGTGGTAGGAGATGATGACCAGTCGATCTATGGATTTCGCGGAGCGGATTCCAGACTGATGTTTCAGTTTCAGAAGGACTTTCCAGATGCAAAACAGCTTCTCCTGGATGTAAACTACCGGTCTTCGAAAAATATTGTCAAAAATTCTCTGAAAGTGATCGCAAACAACGAGGTACGGTTTGACAAAAAAATCCGGGCATGGAAAGAAAGTGGGGAGACACTGCATGTACAGGAAGTGAAAGATCCGGTGGAGGAAGCTTCTTATGTGGTGGAACAGATCAAAAAACAGATGGAAACAGGAATTTTGGCAGAGGAAATCGCAGTACTCTTTCGTGTTCACACAGATGCGAGGGCGGTTGTGGAAGCTCTGATCGATGAAAAGATTCCATTCCAGATGCGGGAACATCTGCCGAATCTGTACAATCATTTTATTGCAAAAGATATTATGGCATATTTCAGGCTGGCAATGGGGCAGCGTGAGCGCAAAGATTTCCTGCAGGTCATGAATCGTCCGAAACGGTATCTGGGAAGAGACTGCCTCCCGGGAAGAGTGGTTTCTTTTGAGGAGATGCGGAAATTCTATTGTGATAAAGAGTGGATGCAGGACCGGATAGACCAGTTTGAATGGGATTTGAAAATGCTTGCGAAAATGGCTCCATATGCGGCAATCCAGTATTTGAAGAAAAAAATCGGATATGACGAATTTCTGCGGGAATATGCGACTACGAAAAACATGAAAGCTGCGGATTTAAGAGAAGTACTCTCTGAGATTGAAGAGGCGGCAAAGCCGTTTCAGACGATGGAAGAGTGGTTTGTCCATGTGGAAGAATATACGGAAGCACTGAAAAAGAAAGAACAGCAAAAAGAACAGAACCAGGAGGGTGTCCGTCTGATGACATTGCATGCGTCCAAAGGGCTGGAGTTTCATACGGTGTTTTTGATCGAGGCAAACGAGGGACGAATTCCTTATCAGAAAGCAGAGAAAGAGCAGAATGTAGAAGAAGAGCGCAGGCTGTTCTATGTGGGAATGACCCGGGCAAAAGATGTGCTGAAAATCACATATGTGAAAATAAAAAACGGAAAGGAGATCTCTCCTTCCCGCTTTGTAGAGGAACTGTTCGAGGGCGTCTGACTTACTCAGCGTCAAGATCGATCTCGTCAAATTCCAGGGAATCCATCCACTCATCGAATTTGTCGGCAGCAGCATCGTACTCGTCGTCATCTTCGATGTTTTCCAGGTTTGGCTCACCGTCTTCTGTCTCAGAGAAACGGTAGATGTACACATCGCTTTCTTCGGACTCTTCTCCGTTCTCATCGAGCGGAAGGAGTGCGATGTACTGTCTGCCGACTGCTTCGTAGATCGTCAGGACGGCACACTCCAGTGTCTCGTCATTGTCCAGTGTCAGAGTAACTGTTACACCTTCGTTTTCATTCATTGTTTCATTCATGTTTTCGCTCATAGCACGTTCTCCTTTTTTCTTGATATGCCTACTCTAACAAAAACCAGAGGAAAAAGCAAGAAAAACATCAGGTTCTTTCTATTGACAATGCTGAAAAACAGGGTAGAATAAAATAGATTATGCATATATGTTGGAAAAACAGAGTCTTAGCAATCAGGAGGACAATAGATGAAGAGAAAAATTTTGGGAGTCTTTGTGACAGTTATGTTCGGTTGTATGGTACTTTCCGGATGCAAAAAGAATGTGGGTACACCGGAAGATAACGCTGTAGTAGAAAATGAGGACGAGCAGGCACAGGATACAGAAACATCAGAAGGGCACACATTTGGCTACAGCTGCATTGATATTTATAATCCATATTATGATGTTGTAAAAGAATCGATCCGAGGGGAACTGGAAGCAAAGGGAGATACCCTGGTGGTAAAAAATCCGGACGGAGATGTGAATAAGCAGATCCAGCAGATTCAGGAGATGATCGATGAAGGAGTGGATGCAGTCTTTCTCGCACCGGTAGACTGGGAAGCGATCAAGCCTGCGCTGGAAGCCCTGGATGAGGCAGATATTCCGGTCATCAATGTGGATACGCAGGTGAAGGACACAGATCTGACAGCTGCGTATATCGGCTCTGACAATAAAAATGCAGGTGCAGTCTGCGGTGAGAATTTGAAGACACAGTGCCCGGACGGCGGAAAAGTAGTGCTTTTGGAATGCCCGTCCCAGAACTCAGTGAATGAGCGTATCACAGGATTTGAAGAAGCGATCAAAAATGCAGGATTTGAAGTAGTGGCGCGTGCAGATGCCGGCGGCACCAAGGAGAGTGCAAAGGAGAAAATGGCACAGATTTTGGCAGAAAATCCACAGGTAGATGCTGTGATGTGCGGAAATGATCAGATGGCACTCGGTGCACTTCAGGCAGCAAAAGAGGCAGGAAAAAGCAGTCTGAAGATTTATGGAGTGGACGGCTCACCGGAGATGAAAAGTGAACTTACAGATGAAAAGTCAATGATCGCCGGGACCGGAGCGCAGTCTCCGATCAATGTTGGAAAGCAGGCGGCAAAGATTGGCGAGGCTATTTTGAATGATGAGGATTATGAGAAAACAACGTATATCGATACATTTTTTATCGGGAAAGATAATGTTGAGATGTATGGAACAAATGGCTGGCAGTGAGGAATAAATATATGAAAAAAACAGAAGGATATCCACAGCCTTTTGGAGCTTCCAGAAGAGGCAGAAGTGTGAATCTTGCAGTATGTGTTCCAAAAGACGTATCTTGCGAACTGCTCTTGTATAAAAAGGGCGAAAGCGAACCAGATCAGGTAATCGAAATGCCGGCAGAAGAAGGAATCGGAGAAGTCCGCTTCCTGGCGCTGGAAGATCTGGAGGAAACCCAATATGAGTATAATTACAGAATTGACGGAACGGTCTGTCTGGATCCTTACGTGAGAGAGATCGCGGGACATAAAATGTTCGGTACCGGCTGGGAATTCAACCGGCATCAGATAAGAGGAAGATTTCTGCAGAGAGGATATGACTGGGAAGGGGATAAAAGACCACAGATTCCTGTGCAGGATGTGATCGCGTATAGTCTGCATGTAAGAGGCTTTACGATGCACTCTTCCTCCAGAGTAAAGCATAAAGGGACATTTCTGGGTGTTCGGGAAAAATTACCATATTTGAAAGAGCTTGGCATCAATCAGATTCAGTGTATGCCGGTGTATGAGTTTCAGGAAGATATGGGAAGCTACCGGAATTACTGGGGCTATGGCACAGGATATTATTTTGCACCGAAAGCCGCATATGCAGCTTTTGATGATGCACAGACAGAATTAAAAGATCTGGTAAAAGCGTGCCACAAAGCAGGAATCGAAGTTGTTCTGGAAATGCCGTTTACAGAAAAGATTCTTCCCCAGACTGCGTTGGAATGTCTTCGTTTTTATCTTCTGGAGTATCATGTGGATGGGTTTGTGGTGAATCCTTACAATGTGCCATGGGACAGTCTGAATGCGGATCCGATCTTAAAGGGAGCAAAGATCTTCAAAAAAGAAGAGGGCTTCCAGAACAGTATGCGCAGGTTTTTAAAGGGAGATGAAGGCATGGTCAGAGAAGTGATACGACAGCTCTGCCGCCGGACCCCAGAAGACGGCTGCTGTAATTACATTACTTCACATACAGGGTTTACACTCTGTGACCTGGTCTCTTATGACGGGAAGCATAATGAGGCAAACGGAGAGCGCAATCAGGACGGTCCGGATTATAATTACAGTTGGAACTGCGGTACGGAAGGACCAAGCAGAAAAAGAAGTGTGATGACACTTCGCAAAAATCAGATGAAGAATGCTTTTCTTCTACTTCTACTTTCGCAGGGAACACCATGCATTCTGGCGGGAGATGAGTTTGGAAACACACAGGATGGGAATAACAATGTGTATTGTCAGGACAATGAGACCGCATGGCTGAACTGGGGAAGACAGAAAAGTTATGAAGATCTGTTTCGATTTGTGAAACGATTGATCGCCCTTAGAAAATCCAATCCTGTCTTTCATCAAAGACAGGCACTGCTTGGCCTGGATCGGACAGCGTGCGGGATTCCGGATGTCTCTTATCACGGAGAAAGTGCATGGCAGGTACAGGATGCAGTAGTCAGCAGACAGCTTGGAGTTCTCTATAGCTGGGAAGATACATTCTGGTTTGTCGCATATAATATGCACTGGGAGGCACACGAATTTGCTCTGCCGGCTCTGAAAAAAGAGCTGAAGTGGTATCAGGTTGCAGGAACAGAAGAGATGCAGGATGAGGCAGAGTGTCTGAAAGGGCAGAAGAAGATAGAAGTAAAGGCGAGAACAATAATTCTGCTGCAAGGCAGATAGAAAGGAAATTCAGAGATGAACGCACTCCGACATTTTGGTACGATCACAAAACATAAGCTCCTTGTGATGAAGGCGTGCTTTCGGGTAGGCCTGTACAGACAGGGGCTGCTCCATGATCTGTCAAAATACGGCTGGACAGAATTTCGTGTGGGATGCCGATATTACCAGGGAACCAGAAGTCCGAATAATGCAGAGCGGGAGGAAAAGGGGTATTCTTCTGCCTGGCTGCATCATAAAGGGCGCAATAAGCATCATTATGAATACTGGAT
>ERZ506993.379-NODE-379-length-26137-cov-18.714_pt1 | contig 26137 bp, 18 predicted proteins | sample MGYA00513167_ERZ506993 | MGnify/ENA metagenome assembly ERZ506993 | reverse complement strand
TGTAGATGTTAGAGTTAATTACTCTCTAACAACTACACTTTTATGGTACTAAATGGCAAATGCGTAACGGTTGTGGCAGCGGAAGGTTACAGTAATCAGCTGTCATTAGTGGATTTTCAAGGCTTTTGACAAGATTGTGTACCGTAGTGGACTACACCAGGTTATAGTTCCGGGTATTTCATTTCTTAACATCCGCAGCCAGTCACGACTTGAAGAAAACAGTATAAAGTGGTTCTGGTGAATGTGGAATGCTCTTAGTTTTTCTTAGAGCATGGAACCTGAACCAGAACCACTTTATACTGTTTTCTTCAAGGATCGAGAGGTCAACTACGTTAATAAATTAAATACCAATTTCATGGAAGCTAATCAATAGTAATAAGATAAAGATGCTTTAGGTATGAATTATTATTGCAAAATGAAACGTGTAAATTTATAATGAAAGTAGAATTGGATGAAAGATAATGAGAAGACTAAGAAAAATATTGGGAGGACGTTGAAGATGACGACATCAAAGGAAGAATTATTGAATAAACTTTCAGAATGTGTTCTGGAAATGGAGGATGAAGAGGTTGTTGATGTAGCGGAAGAATATATTGAAGCAGGTTATCCGGCACTGGATGGAATCATGGAAGGTCTGGTAGATGGTATGAATAAGGCCAGTGAGTTGTTTGAAGAGGAAGAGTATTTTGTGACAGATATTCTGCTGTGTTCCGATGCAATGTATGCCGGACTGGAGGTATTAAGACCGTATCTGCCGGACGAAGAGGAACAGGCTGCAAAACCGATTGCAGTTATCGGAGTGGTAGAAGGGGATACGCATGATATTGGAAAGAATCTGGTTAAGATTATGATGGAAACTGCAGGATTTGAGATGCATGATCTTGGAAGAGATGTGCCGGCGGAAGAATTTGTGAATCAGGCAGAAGCATTAAAGGCACAACTGGTGTGCATTTCCACACTGATGACGACCACAATGAGCGGTATGGAAGATATCATCGAACTTTTGAAAGAAAGAGGAATCCGGGATAATGTGAAAGTCATGGTCGGGGGAAGTCCGGTATCGAAGAAATATGCAAATGATATCGGAGCGGATGGCTATTCTGTTAATGCAGTAGAAGCAGTTAGAGTTGCAAAAGAATTACTGAATATTGCATAGTATGTTATGAAAGTGAGCACGTTAAGGTTGTAAAGTTATTCATCCGAATAGAAGATATCAGATAGGAAAAGAAGTAATCAATGAATGAAAAAGAAAGACTAAAAAAAGCGTTACATCATGAAAAGACAGACCGGCCGCCATGTATCTGTCCGGGCGGAATGATGAATATGATCACGACAGATTTGATGGACAAATCTGGGATTACATGGCCGGAAGCACATCTGAATGCAGAGATGATGGCGGATCTTGCACAGGCCAATTATGAAAATGGCTGTTTTGAGAATGTAGGTGTTCCATTCTGCATGACGATCGAGGCAGAGTCCATGGGTGCAAAAATCACAATGGGAGACAGGGTGCACGAACCGCATGTGACAGAATATGCCTTGCATTCGGTGAAAGAATGGGAGAAAATCAGGCCGATGGATATGAATTCCGGGAGAACCAAGGTTGTACTGGATGCAATCCGCATTTTGAAATCAAGAAATCTGGATGTTCCGATCATTGGAAATATTACAGGACCGGTCAGTACGGCAAGTTCGGTAATGGAGCCGGTGATATTTTATAAAGAGCTGCGTAAGAAAAGAGAAGATGCCCATAAATATATGGAACTGGTAGCAGATGAGATCATCCGTTTTGCGAGAGCGCAGATTGATGCAGGGGCGGATATTATAGCAATTTCGGATCCGAGCGGAACAGGAGAGATTCTGGGACCAAAATTATTCGAGGAATATGCGGTGCACTACATTAACCGTATCATTGACCATCTCCAGGCAGAAAAGATGGGTGTGATCGTACATATCTGCGGGCAGATGAGAAATGTGTATGCGCAGGTGGAAATGATCCATTCGGATGTGCTGAGTTTTGATTCCTGTGTAGCGATGAGCGATGCGAAGAAGCATTTGAAAAAGCATGTGCTGATGGGAAATGTCAGCACATGGACACTGGAATTTGGGAATCCGGAGAAAGTGGAACAGTTAGCAGTCAAATGTTGGAGAGATGGTTCCGGGATTATTTCACCGGCATGTGGTCTGGGAACAAAATCACCACTTACGAATATTCAGGCAATCAGATCGGGAATCCGGAAAGCAACAGAAGAAAAAGTTGAAGTCTGAAAGAAAGACAGTAAATTACGAAATGACGATGAAAAATATGAAAAGAGAAAATCTTCTGGAAAAATTAAGAAAAGAAGGAAGATTCGTAGAAAATCCGTGTAATGGAAAAGGAATCTGCGGAAAATGTAAAGTGAAAATATTAAGCGGTGACGCAGGTAAAGTCACAGAAACGGAAAGGCGCTTTTTAAGTGAAGAAGAATTGGCGCAGGGAATCCGGCTTTCCTGTATGGTCTATCCGGAAGAAGAATTAGAAGTGGAAACCCTGCAGAAAGAGAAAAAGGCAGAAGTTCTTTCAGAAGGTTATGTTCCGGAATTTGAGAAGCATACAGAGATCAAAAAGCAATTGATCCATATCAGAAAACCGAATCTGAAAGACCAGACATCCATGGAAGACCAGCTTCTGATCCAGTTGGGAAATGTAGAGATTCCATTTTCGTTGTTACAGCATCTGGAATTAGCAGAAGGGACTTATACGGCAGTCATCTGGTCAGAGAAAAGCCTTATGGCACTTGAGCCCGGTGATCAGACAGACTATCTTTATGGTGCAGCAATTGATATCGGAACGACAACAGTAGTAACTTCATTGATTGATATGATGACAGGAAAAGAAATGGGAACCGCGTCAAGAATCAATGCTCAGAAGGAGTTTGGTCTGGATGTTCTGACCAGGATCAGTTATGAGACCGAGCATCCGGAGGATGGAAAAGAACATTTGCAGAAAGCGATTACAGATTCCATTAATGAAATGTTAGACGAAGTCTGCAGAAAAACAGAGGTGCCGGGAAAGGGCAGAATTGAGAAGCATGATATTTATGAGATTACGGTGGCGGCGAACTGTACGATGATGCATATGCTGCTTGGTGTATCTGCCAGATCTATCGGAAGAGCACCGTATGCTCCTGCATTCGTAAAATCAAAGAATCTGCGTGCAGCAGAGATCGGCATTCAGGCAGGAGAAGGTGCAAGGCTTTATTGTCTGCCATCGGTATCTGCTTATATCGGTGCGGATATTGTTGCGGGGGCATATGTCTGCGAACTCCGTAAGCAACAGAAGAATGTATTGTTTATAGATATCGGAACGAATGGAGAGATTGTGTTCTCAGATCATGGAAGGCTGCTTAGCTGTTCCTGTGCGGCAGGTCCGGCACTGGAAGGAATGAATATCAGTTCCGGCATGCGTGCGGCGGCCGGTGCGATCGAGGATGTAAAGATCACAGAACAGGGAGTGAAACTGCAGATAATCGGGCAGGAAGAATACCGGCAAGAGGAACCGGAAGGGGTCTGTGGTAGTGGAATCCTTGCGGTAGTAAAAGAACTTAGAAGAACCGGACTGATCCGGAAAGATGGTGCATTTATAAAGCAGAAGGATATCAGTGAAGAAGATTACCGTTATCCGATGTTAGAATTAGATGGCAGAAAGCGTAAATTCAAGATGACGGAAAGACTTAGAATCACACAGGGTGATGTCCGGCAGGTCCAGCTGGCAAAGGGGGCAATCCTTTCAGGATTCTATGCACTGTTGAAAAAGGCAGGAAGGACAATGGAAGATCTGGATCAGGTTATGATTGCCGGTCAGTTTGGAGCACATCTTCCGGCAGAAAGTCTGATCGGAACCGGAATATTACCGAAAGAAGTGAAAGACAAACTGATCTATGTGGGAAACTCTTCCAAAACAGGAGCTTATCTGGCATTGATGTCCGGTAAAGCGAAACAGGAGATGGAAGAACTGGCACATCATATGGAATATATGGAACTGGGAGCAACGGAAGGATATGAGCGACTGTTTGCAGATTGCCTGATGTTCCCGGATGAGTCGGAGATTACGGAATGATTCAGGATTTTAAATGCACATATGGAAATTCAGCAGGCATCCGTGAAGCGGTAACAAATCAAACAAATCTGAAGTTCCCGGATGCATATAAGCATGCGGAAACGATGGCGGAACTGGCACAAGTACTTAAGGAATGCGACAAGGCGCCGTTCTGTGAACTTCCGTTTTGCCATACCGTTGAAGCAGAGGCGATGGGCGGGATCATTAATTATGGAAATGAGAAGACCGGACCGAGAGCGAAAGAATATCTGTGTACGGATATAGAAGAAATATTAGAACTTCCGGCAATTGATTTCGAAAAAGGGAGAATACAGGAGGTTTTAAAAGCCTGCCGTATATTGTATGAAAAAGGAGAACACGTTGTATTTGAAGTTTCAGGACCTCTGACGATCTTGAATGTTTTGATCGATCCTAAATATGTGTTCAAAGGGATGCGGAAAAAACCGGAACTTATGGCACGGATATTTGCGAAGTTAGGAAAAGAGATACTTTCTTATATGAAACTAGCGAAAGAACAAGGGGCAGACTTTATCAGTTATGCGGATTCTTCCGGTGGTGTCAACATTCTGGGACCGAAAATGGCCGAACAGATGGTGGATCTTTTTACTTATGATTTTGTAAAACAGGCGGGAAAACTGGCAGATGAGCATACAATGATTCTCCTCTGTCCGAAGACGACATTCGCACTTCTTGGAACGGGGAAAGCGAAATTAATTGATTGTCAGATTCATGATGATAGAAGTCAGGAAGAAGATTCATTAAGTTATGCGGAAGCATGCATTCAGATGAAAGGGAAAATACGTTTTGCAGGACAGATGTGCATAAAAAATCTGGATTACAGGATGAAGAATGGAATTATGAAGGAAGTCCACATACTATAAGAGTGATTTATAGAATATATTATGGGTGATTTGGGCATATCATATCTTATAAAAAGCTTGTGAGTGAAAAAATGTCTTTACTCACAAGCTTTATTAGCCTTTATTCCCAGTTTGATGGCTGAACCGGATATTTTGCGCATTTTCTTGCTGCATGCATATAAGCATCGATATTTTCAAGAGAAGCGGTAACCGGAATATCACATCCAGGTGCAATCGTGAATCCGCGAGGGTTGTCCCAGCATTTGCGGAAGCAGTCGATAACAGCCTGTTCGATACTTTCAGGAGTACCGTTTAAGATTTCCATAGGGGATACATTTCCCATAATAGAAAGCTTATCGCCGACTGTTTCTTTTGCGTAAGCGATATCAACAGAACTGTCGATACTGATGCCGCGGATACCCATTTCAGGGAAGGTTTCTAACAGTTTGGTAGTGTCACCGCAGATGTGGAAGCCGGAACCACGGCTGCCCCATTCTTTCCATTTATCCATAACTTTTACATAGTATGGAATGACAAATTCACGGAACTGTTTTGGTGATAACAAAGAAGCAGTCGGTTCGGCAAGACCGATACCGATTTTATTTTCTACGAACTTGCGTCCGACTTCAATCGTTGCGTCAGCAGCAAAGTCAAGTAGCTTATGAAGATTCTCTTTGTCTTTGCGCATAGATCTTAAGATTTTTTCTGTGCCGGCAAGGTTGGCAGCGGTCGTAAATGGTCCCATCAGTCCTACTCCGGTGAAAATCTCATCATTCAATTCATCCTGGATATAGCGGACGGCGTCAAAAGCAACCTGGGCATTATGGTCATTTTCAAAACGAAGTTTTTCAAGGTCTAACCGGTCAACATCGCTGATATTTTCCAGAACAGATTCCTTGATGATCGGAATTCCGAATGCATCATAAGTAGATGCGGCACCGAACGCAACCGGAATACCATCGATACGGTAATTAACGCTTAAGCCATCCTGACCAAAACGTTTGTAACTTTCGATGAGCCAGTGGGCACGGGATTTCGCCTCTACAAAAGCATCCTGGTAAGATGCTCCAAAGTTCATTCCGATGTACGGAGAAAAAAGCTTGATAGGCATACGGTCTACGGGTTTTCCGGCGAAGAGGGCAAAAGCACGCTCCTTTGGTGTCATTTGATCATCTTTGTGCATAATAAGTACGCTCCTTTTATTGTAGTATGCATTAAGAAAATGTCAGTGGCAGATTCTTAGCATTGTGATAATATTATTATATCGTAAATGAAAGGAAATGTCAGAGAAAGCTAGAAATATCTGATTGAAAATGCTTATAAATAATGTAAAATATAAATAAAATTAATGAGAAAAAATAGTATAGACGATATTGAACAAGACTGTGAAGCAGGTATAATAAAAGACAGAAAAATTTGACAGAAATTTTATCCGGGAGGAAAGATGAGATTAGAAAAACACAGACAAGACCAGATGACACCGGCGGAACGGATTGCGTCGGCAGGAGAAGGGAAAATGGTGGATCGAGTGATCACGATCCCATTTATGGGAGAATTAAAATGTTATTTAAGCGGCATCAGTATCCGGGACTTCTGGTTTGATGCAGAAAAGATTGCACAGGCAGAGAGAATCGCATTTAACAGATGGGGATATGACAGGATAGTTCTCGGGCCGAATACAAGAGGAATCGTGGAAGCTCTGGGTGGGACATTTATTTATCCGGAGGATGGAATCCCATACATAGAGAGTCCGTATATTACAGATTATGGTATCTTAGACCGTATGGAACCGGTCAATGTGAAAAAGAATCACAGGATACAGGTGTTTGCGCAGGCGGCAGATATACTGAGCAAAGAAGCAGAAAATCTTGTGCCATTAGAAGCAAGTATCGGAGGACCGTTTACGATTGCTTCGAATCTTAAAGGTGTGGAATATCTGCTTAGGGACTGCAGGAAGAAACCAGAGGAGGTGCACAGACTTCTGGAAATTATCACGCAGACGCAGATGAGTTGTATTGAGATGGCAGCAGAATATGGAATGGGGATTGCAATGGCAGATCCGGTTGCAAATCCGGCTCTGATCGGACCGAAGATGTACGAGGAATTTGTCTTCCCATATACAAAGCAGCTGACAGACTACACCGTGAAAAAGACAGGAAAGAAAGTATCACTTCATATGTGCGGCAATACATACAGTATATGGAAGTATCTTGTACAATACGAACTGAACGAATTGAGTCTGGATAATATTATTGATCTGCAGCGGGCAGTAGAGAAAATAGGAAATCAGATCCCGATTGCAGGCAATGTAGATCCTGTGCAGGTTGTAATGAATGGGACAAAAGAAGAGATCGATCGGGCGGTTGCAGCATGTATACAGACTGGGGAAAAAGCAAAAAGGGGATATCATCTGGCAACAGGATGTGATATTCCGGAAAAAACGGATCCGGTACAGATTGACTGGTTTATGGAAGCAGTTAGAAATTATGATAGAGATCATAGTAGAAATAGATAAGGAAGGAATTATGATGAATATACAGGAACTGGAAAAAAGAATCAAACTGCCGGAAGCAGCAGGAAAGGCGGTAGATCAGATAAAGATTACAGAAGCAGAGTATCAGGAGCAGAAACAGATTTTTGATAGAAATCTGGAAGAATTTATTGATAAATGGAAGAATCGGGAGAACAAATATGAATGGGCATTGAAGTTTTATCTGATGTTGTGCTGTGAAACATATGAAGTGTATAAAGAAAAAGGGATTGCCGGCGAGATTTTTGACAAGACATTTTATGATATTACCATTTGGTGCGAAGAGTGTTACCGCAAATATCAGATATATGGACTGGAAGAGATCGGATGGATCGCACAGTCTGTTAAAATGAATCTTTTCAGACTAGGAAGATTGCAGTTCGAACCGTATATACTGAAGGAAAATCTGAAATGTAAATCAGGAATATTAAAGCGAGGAACGGAGGTTCTCAATGTACATATCCCGGCCGGAGAACCGCTGGATCATGAAAAATGCCTGGAGTCATTTAAGATGGCTGAATACTTCTTTGAGGATGATAGCAAAAGGCATATCTATATGTGTGATTCATGGCTGTTATCCCCAAGGTTGAAAGAAGTGCTTGGAGAAGAAAGCAATATTTTGAAATTCCAGGATATGTTCGAGATCGTGAAGGTCTACGAAACGTATCCACAGGCGGAACAAAGAGTATTTTTAGATGTAAAAAAAGATAAACAGCAGTATCCGGAAGACACAGGTCTGAGAAAAAAATTAAAGAAGTATCTGATAGAGGGAAAGAATCCGGGAATAGGCGTTGGAATTATAGAAAAGATTTATAAATTGATATAATTTATAAATATAATCAATTTGAGAGTGCCGAAAGACTTGGTTATAATAAGAAATGGATTATGAAAAATGTTTGGGACATTTGTAAAGAAGAGAAAAGGAGAAAATTATGAAAAAGAAATTCATCAGCGCACTTTTATGTGTTGCAATGACTGCATCACTCGTCGTAGGATGCGGATCAAAATCAGATGATAAAAAAGAATCATCTGATGGAAAAACTACCCTTACTTTTTGGTGCCATGAAAATGAACCATGGGTAAAATCTTACAAGAAAGTAGCAGAAAAATTCGAGAAAGAAAATCCGGACTATAAAGTTGTTGTAAAAGATTATCCGTACAAAGTTTACAATGACAAGATTCAGACTGCACTGACTTCAAAAACAGCAGGACCGGATATTATTGCTGTATGGGGTGGAAATGCACCTGCATTTATTGAATCAGATTCGCTCTCAGAAGTACCGGAGAGTCTGGCAAAAGAGCTGGATGAAGATTATCTTGCACCAACAACCGGTATTTATAAAAAAGAAGGAACTTATTATGGTGTTCCGATGGAATTCAACCTGGAATATGGCGGAATGATTGTCAACAAAAAGTTGTTTGACAAAGCTGGAATTGCTTATCCAAAGACATGGGATGAGTTGAGAAGCGTATCCAAGCAGGTATCAAAGATGAATGGGGATGTATCAGAGATGAAAGGTTTCGAGATGATCGATACAGATGCTCTGATCTGTAACTACCTTGCAATGATTCTTCAGCAGGGCGGACAGTATCTGGAAGAAGATGATTCCATTAATTTTGCAACTCCGGAAGGAATCAAGGCAATGAATGAGATCGTAAGCATGGTAAAGGACGGAGAATGTGATCTTGAGAATCTGACAGCCGGTGAGTATTGCTACAATGATGTATATAAAGATAAAGGATATATGTCATCTGTAGGATCATGGGCGATCGGAGAAGGAACAGATACTTACAGCCTTACATATGGTAAAGATTTCGAATATGTGCCGGTTCCTCAGTATGGTGAGAAGATGGCCTTTGCATCAGAAACAGGATGGGGATTAATGGTTCCTAAGAACAGTGCTAATCAGGATATGGCATGGAAATTCATTGAATTCTTCAGTAATCCGGACAATCTGGTAGAACATAATATTGCATGTAATCAGCTTCCACCGAGAAAATCTCTATTAGACAGCGAAAAATACAAAGAAGCAATGCCAAATATCTCATTCCTTCTGGATATCCTGCCAGACGGACAGTGGATGGGACCATACAACACTTCTGATATGAGAGATATCTTTAATGAAATGTTTATTGACCTTTGCCAGTCTGACAAAACAGACGTAGAAGGTGCATTAAAAGAAGCATCTCAGAAGATTACAGAAAAATGTAAGATCAGCTATTCTATGGAATAGAAAAGTGCATGGCAGAGAATACCGTACAGGTTTCTCTGCCATTTTTATAAAAGGGAAAATCAATGAAGAATAATCGTTTTGTGGCTTGTGTATTGATACCGAGCGTTATATTTTTACTTATATTTGCAGTGTTTCCGGTAGCTTACGGACTGGGAATATCATTTTATGATTATAATCCAACGAGTTCTTATAATGAATTCCTTGGGCTGGAAAATTACAAAAGGCTGCTTACAGATGAAGTGTTCTGGATAGCAGTAAAAAATACGATCATTTTTTGTGTAGTGGCAGTTACAGCGAATATTGTGATCACATTATTCCTTGCCAAAATTATTTCTGTTCTGCCATCCAAAGGAATGAAAACATTCTTCCGTACGATACTCTTTATTCCGTGTATTGCGCCGATTGTCGGAACATCTATGGTGTGGAAATATGGAATGGTCGGAACCGATGGAGGATTATTGAACCGTATTTTGGGACTTATGGGGATGCCGCCTAGGAATTGGTTCCTGACAACCTGGCAGTTGCTTGCAATTATAATCGTATATACATTATGGGCGGATATTGGATATAATGTTGTACTTTTTACAGCAGGAATCGAAGGGGTACCGAAAGAATTTGATGAAGCGGCAGCAATCGACGGTGCAGGACCGGTCCGGAGATTTGTGTCTATAAAATTACCGTTAATGAGCCGTACATTTGCATTCGTGGCAATCATGACAATGGCCAATTATTTCCAAATGTTTGCACAGTTTCAGGTGTTTGCGCCGGACGGAGGACGTAGTAATTCGGCAATGGTTCTGACAAATTACATTTATAAAACGAGTTTTAGCAGCTATGATATGGGGTATGCTTCAGCAGTAGCGGCGGCTTTGTTTATGATTGTATTTATTGTAGCGATGATTCAGAATAAAATGATGCATGCGGATTGGAGTTATGAATAATGAAAAAGAAGAAAAATGTATATAAAAAACACCATATAGTGATTATTGCATTTCTTACCGTTTTTTCGCTCATCATGATGTACCCAATGGCGTGGATGTTGATGACATCATTCAAGAGTAATGCAGATATCCAGATAAATAAGACAAAATTCTTTCCGGAAAAGTGGACGATAGAAGGATACCGGACAGCATTTGAAAAAGCACCGATTGCCCAGTGGTTTATCAACAGTATTCTGGTGGTGATTGTTGTTACGGCGGCGGTGATCATTACCAGTACATTGATCGGGTATGTTTTTGCAAAATATGAATTCAAAGGGAAAAAGGTATTGTTTGTATTGCTTCTGGCAACGATGATGGTGCCGCCACAGGTAACCATGATTCCGCGTTATCTGATGATTCAGGAAATGCATTTATTTAACACGATTGGAGCATTGATTGTGCCGGGACTGATCAGTGCATTTTCAATCTACATGGCAAGGCAATTTATTGCTGATGTACCTGACAGTCTGTGTGAAGCGGCTAAGATAGATGGTGCCGGACCGTTCAGAATCTATTGGAGTGTAATACTTCCGAATATAAAACCAGCCATTGGTTCAATCGGAATATTCACAGCAATGATGAACTGGAACGACTATCTGAATCCGTTATTGATGCTGAATGATATGGAAAAAATGACGCTGCCGTTAGGATTGGTAATTTTTGATACGCAGAGAGTGGCAGATATGTCGGCAACGATGGCGGCCGCATCTATGATGATGATGCCGATGATCATTATATTTGTTATCTTCCAGAAGCAATTTGTAAAAGGAATGACAATGAGTGGTATAAAGTAATAAGGGGAGGAAGGTTATGTTTGAACAGAAGAAAATAACATACAAAATGAAGCTTTTAAGCTCTTTGGCAAAGGTATTTCAGGATGAAGAACCGGTATACCAGATGGAATGTCAGACGTTGAGTGCTCTTTGGGGTGAAACAGTATCTTTTCAAGCAGCATATACCGGAGACTTTTTTATGCGGGAGAGACTGGATGTGGAAGTAGTATCACCACTGAAAGACTATATCAGAGTCAGAACGGTGGAGCAGGTTCCGGTAGGAAGAGCAACGAATGGAATTGTAGATGATAATTATCTACGGACAGAGCCTGGATTGTATCCAGATCTTTTGCGGGACGTGAAAGATGGAAAAGTAATCGTGTGCTCGAATCAGTGGAGAAGCCTTTGGATTGATATTGAAGTGTCGAAAGATATTGCACCGGGGAATTATGAAATAGAGGTTCGATTGAAAAAAGAAGGAGACGTTGTAGCGTCGGCAAAGCAGAGATTAACGGTGATAGGAGTGGAACTTCCGAAGCAGAAGATTATGCACACAGAATGGATGCATGCAGACTGTCTTGCCGATTATTATCATGTAGATGTATTCTCTGAGGAACATTGGAAAATACTGGAGAATTATTTCAAGGAATATGTAAAGCGCGGCTGTAATATGATGCTGACTCCGCTTTTTACATCTCCGCTTGATACGGCTGTCGGATTGGAACGTACAACGACTCAGCTGATAAAAGTTGAGGTGGTAAAAGGAGAATACCGTTTTGATTTTTCAAAACTGAAGAGATGGATCGATCTTTGTAGGAAATGCGGAATAGAGTATTATGAAATGTCACATCTTTTCTCTCAATGGGGAGCAAAGTATGCACCGAAAGTTGTGGCAGAAGTAGACGGAAAAGAAGAAAAGATCTTTGGATGGCATACCCCGGCAGTTGGCGAATATACCAGATTCCTGAAGGCTTTTCTTCCACAATTAATTGAAAAATTAAAAGAATGGAACATTGATCAGGTTACATATTTCCATATTTCGGATGAACCGAGAGAAGAGCATCTGGAAAGCTACCGTGCGGCAAAAGAATCTCTGGGAAATATGCTGGATGGATTCCATACATTTGACGCATTGTCAAGTTATGAATTCTACCGTCATGGGCTAATTGATAAGCCAATTCCGGGAAACAATGAAATCGAAGAATTTTTGGAACATGGGCTGACAGATATGTGGACTTATTATTGTACCGGTCAGTTTTATGAAGTGAGCAACCGCTTCATGTCTATGCCGTCCGCAAGAAACAGAATATATGGAGTCCAGCTTTATAAATATAAGATTATCGGAATTCTTCACTGGGGATATAATTTCTATAACAGTCAGTTCTCGATAGAACATATCAATCCATATGAAGTGACAGACGCAGGAAATGCGTTCCCTTCGGGGGATCCATTCTTGGTATATCCGGGTGCGGACAGAAATCCGGAAGAATCTATCCGGATGATGGTTCATTATGAAGCACTGACAGATCTGCGGGCACTGGAACTTTTGGAATCCCTGACCAGCAGGGAACATGTGATGGAACTTATCGAAGGTGAATTGGCGGAGCCATTGACATTTAAGCGGTATCCGAAGTCGGATATGTATTTGATCATGTTGAGAAACCGGGTGAATAAGGAAATCCAGAAATTTGGTATTTAATTTATTAACAATCCGCTGCTAGTCACGACTTGAAGGAAACAATAGATAAGGATTATTGTGAATGTGGAATGCCATTAGAAACAGTTAGAGAGTCAGAAGCACCGTTAAAGGAACGAAGCGAACGTGTTTGAGGCGAACGCCGAGTTTGAGCGTAGTTCCTTTGCTTTTAGGTGATTCTGACTCTCTTAGTGTTTCTTATGGTATGGAACCTGAACAAGAAGCCTTATCTATTGTTTTCTTCAAGGACCGAGAGGCCGCTTCCCAGTTAATAAATTAAATCCCAAAATACACCGCTGAATACGCCGAAAGATCCAGCACAGCTTTCCCATCCGTAACCTTCACTTTCTTCTTCGTATACTTCTTACTTCCTCCAAATGTTACATCATCACTAGCCAGAATCACTTCCAGTTCCTTTGCATCCGTTATTGGAAGCTCATATCCTTCCTGATCCTCATCCGAGAAATTAAAGACAGCGGCAATACGTTCTTTGCCATCCGTTCTTTCAAAAGCGTAGATACAGCGTTCTTCCTGATGACAGTCCAGCCAATGGAAGCCGGCGTTTTCATAGTCTTTTGCGGAAAGAGCCGGAGTTGTCATATACAGATGATTCAGTTTCTGCATGAAGTGATGGAATGCATCGTGAATTGGATACTTCAGGATATCCCAGTCCTGTTCACGTTTTTCATCCCATTCACGGAGCTGTCCAATCTCATTCCCCATGAAGTTTAATTTCTTCCCAGGATGTGCATACATGTACATATAGAAGGCACGTGCCTGTGGGAATTTCTCTTCGTATTCTCCATGCATTTTCTGGGCGATGGTTGCCTTTCCGTGAACCACCTCGTCATGTGAAAGCGGAAGAAGGAAATCATCGTTATAATAGTACATCATGGAGAACGTAAGCTTGTGATAATCGCGGCTTCTGTATTCCGGTGCGGTGCGGAAGTAGTCAAGTGTATCGTTCATCCAGCCCATATCCCATTTGTAATCGAATCCAAGTCCGCCCTGATCAGCAGGTTTTGTTACGCCTTCGAAAGAAGTAGAATCCTCGGCAGAGAGCATAACTGTCGGGTGCAGTGTTTTTAATCCGCGGTTCATTTCACGAATAAAGTCTACTGCATTATTGTTGACACCTCTTGCCGGTTCACCCTGCCAGTAAATGATACGGCTGATTGCATCCATACGGATTCCGTCCACATGATATACGCTTAACCAGTAGTTCGCAGCAGACTGCAGGAAGCTTCGAACCTCGCCTCTGGAATGCATGAAGTTGCAGCTTCCCCATTCGCTGACACCGACATCCTGGTGTGGATATTCATAGAGTGCAGTTCCGTCATAGTCGGACAGTGCATAGTGATCAACGGCAAAATGTACCGGTACAAAATCCATGATGACACCGATGTCATTCTTATGGCAGGCATCAATGAATTTCATCAGTTCTTCGGCAGTTCCGTAGCGGGCGGTCGGACTGAAGAATCCGGTGTTCTGATATCCCCAGGATTCATCACATGGATGTTCGCTGAGCGGCATAATCTCAATATAATTGTAATCATTTTCTTTCAGATAAGGAATCAGGATATCGATCATTTCCACATAAGTATACCAGTCGTCTGCTTTTTCAGAAGGCTTTTTAAATGATCCGAAATGCAGTTCATAGATGTTCAGCGGCTTGTCCTTGCATACCGAACGTTTCTGCATCCATTTGCTGTCTTTGAATTTATAGTGGGACAGATTGCGGATGATGGAAGCAAAGGCCGGGCGTAGTTCCATGCCGAAGCCATAAGGATCGCAGTGCTCCACGCAGCTTCCGTCCTGTCTGTAAATGCGGTATTTGTACATCATACCCGGTTTTGCTCCCCTGGCATAGCATTCCCAAAAATTGCCGTCATAAGTTTTGTTCAGTTCCCATTCCTGCCAGTCGTTAAATTCCCCAATGACTGTAATGCGTGATGCAGCAGGTGCAAAGGTACGGAATGTGGTTCCGTCTTTGTCCGGGTGTGCGCCGAGAAATTCATAAGCGTCGAATATTTTTCCTGTGTAAAATCCGTAAAAATCCATATTAACCTCCGTGAAAATGCAACGTAAAAGATCAACTGTCGAAAAGATAATGGACAGTAGTTGCTTTTTTGATTTATAATCATATTATAAGAAAAATGCGAGGAGGTATCCACCAACAAAAACGACGAAAGGATGGATAACCGACGAATATGAGAAAGTGTTGGGAAATGGGAGGTAAGATGGATCTTAGAATTGAGAAAACAGAGCGGGGAATCAAGAACGCGTTTATCGAACTGCGTTCCAGGAAACCTTTGGAAAAGATAACAGTAAAAGAACTATGTGAAAGTGCAAGAATCAATAAGTCTACCTTTTATGCGCATTATAAAGATATCTACGATTTGTCAGATGCGATGGAAGAAGAAGTAGTACAGTCGATTGCGAACAGTATCCAGCATCCGGAATATCTGCTGGAGCATCCGGCAGAGTTTGCACGGGAACTTCTGATGGCTTATGTATCGCAGAATTCCCTGACGGCGATTTTATTTTCCGGCAGTCAGGCGAATCATTTTGCGGATAGTATCGAGCGGAGCATCAAGCAGATGATCTTTGAAAAATACCCGGAATTGAAAGAAGATACAGCAATGAATGTGATGCTCAGCTATTGTATCCAGGGAAGCTACCACGCTTACCAGAAGAATCGGAGCGGAGATATCATGACGGTGATCGATGTGATCGCAGGGATGACGGGAGCGATTCGATCGATGTATGAAGAACGATTGGGGGAAAGCAGATCATGAATCTGGAACAGCCGTGTATCCGCATTTCGGTGCGGAATCTGGTGGAATTTATATTAAGACATGGAGACATTGACAACCGGACCGGAGGGGCAGATAAGGATGCCATGCAGCAAGGCAGCCGCATACACCGGAAAATCCAGAGACAGCAGGGGGCAGAGTACCGTGCAGAAGTTCCGTTAAGATATCAGATCCCGTGTGATGGATTTATCCTGAGTGTAGAAGGAAGAGCGGACGGAATCATAGAACTTCCGAAGCGTGTGGTGGTCGATGAGATCAAAGGTGTATTTAAAGATCTGAAACGTCTGGAAGAGCCACAGCTTTTGCATCTGGCACAGGCAAAATGCTATGCATATATTTATGCAGAACAAAAAAATCTGGAAGAGATCGGAGTGCAGATGACGTATTGTAATCTGGATACCGAAGAGATCCGCAGATTCCGCGAGACATATACCCGGGCAGAACTTAAGAAATGGTTCGAAAAGCTGGTATCTGAATATGAAAAATGGGCAAGATACCAGATGACATGGAGAGCGAAGAGAAATGCTTCCATTAAAACCGTAGAATTCCCATTCGAATACAGAGATGGACAGAAGAAACTGGTTGAGTCTGTATATCGGACCATTTTAAGAAAAAAGAAATTATTCATCCAGGCACCTACCGGAGTCGGCAAGACGATGGCGGCCGTATTTCCGGCGGTGAAAGCTGTCGGGGAAGAACTGGGAGAAAAGATTTTTTATCTGACGGCCAGGACGATTACCAGAACGGTGGCAAGTCAGGCATTCGCGATTCTGAGAGAACAGGATCTGAAGATGAAGGTCATCACATTGACGGCAAAAGAAAAAATCTGTTTCTGTGAAGAAACCATCTGTAATCCAGATGTGTGTCCATATGCAAAAGGGCATTTTGACCGTGTAAATGATGCCGTTTATGAACTGCTCACATCGACAGACGAGATGAGCCGGGAAGTATTGGAAGAACAGGCAAGAAAATGGAATGTATGTCCATTTGAAATGGCACTGGATGTATCACAGTGGGTAGACGCAGTTATATGTGATTATAATTATGTTTTTGATCCAAATGCACATCTGAAACGCTTTTTCGGAGATGGCGTCAAAGGAGAATACCTGTTCCTGATCGATGAGGCACACAATCTGGTAGAACGCGGCAGGACAATGTACAGCAGCAGTATTTGCAAGGAGGATTTTCTGAAGATCAAAAAGCTGGTAAAATACGGGGAACCGAAACTTGTCTCGGCGTTGGAGAGCTGCAATAAGCAGCTTCTGGAATTGAAAAGAGAATGTGACGGCTGCCAGATACTGAACAGTGTGTCACATGTGTATATTAAGCTTCTGTCTTTGATGACGAAGCTGGAAGAGTTTATAGAAGACTGTAAAGATGAAGTGATACGGAAAGAGGTGCTGGAGTTTTACTTTGGTATCCGTAATTTCATATATATTCATGACCGGCAGGATGAAAATTATCTGATCTATTCAGAACTTAGTGAAGAAGGAAAGTTTTATCTGCATCTGTTTTGTGTCAATCCGGCAGGATGTCTGCAGGAATATATGGGGAAAGCAAATAGTACGATATTATTTTCGGCAACATTTCTTCCGATCAATTATTATAAAAAACTGTTATCTACAACAAAGGAAGACTATGCAATCTATGCGGAATCTCCATTTGAATCAGGCAAAAGATTATTGCTTCTGGGAAATGATGTCAGCACGAAGTATACCAGGCGAGGACCGGAGATGTACCGGAAGTATGCAGAATACGTGATGCATGTGATAAAAGGAAGAACAGGAAATTATATTGCGTTTTTCCCGTCTTATCGATTCCTGGAAAAAGTCTGGGAAGTATTCATGAAATTGCCACAGGAACAGATTGAAGTTGTAGTACAGTCCCAATATATGACGGAGCAGGAACGGGAAGAATTCCTGAAAAAATTCGAACAGGAAAGAGCACACAGCCTGATCGGTTTCTGTGTGATGGGTGGTGTCTTTTCAGAAGGAATTGATCTGACGGAAGATAAACTGATCGGGGCAATGATCATCGGGACAGGACTTCCGCAAGTGTGCCTGGAACGGGAACTTTTAAAGTATTATTTCGACCAGAAGAATCTGAACGGATTCGATTATGCTTACCTGTATCCGGGGATGAATAAGGTGTTACAGTCCGCAGGAAGAGTTATCCGGACCGATCAGGACAGAGGTGTGATCACACTGTTGGATGACCGGTTTATGGACAGACAGTGCCAGGAGGTGTTCCCGAGGGAGTGGAATGATTTCCAGATCTGTAACAGTGAAAATATTGAAGAAAAGATTGCAAAATTCTGGAAGGCGGAAGAACAGACAGATATGAAATAAGCAGCATTAAAAAGAAAAATACCATGAGGAACATATGCTCCTATGGTATTTTCCATCATGCATCCGAAAGATGTATTAAAAATAAGATAAAAATTCCTGCGCGGCTTTGGATATCGGGACTTTCTCGTTATATGCGATGACAAGCTCCCTTTCCGGAAGTACTTCTTTTGTCTCGACAATGAAAAGCGAATCCGAATCGGAGGTCTGGGAAAGGCAGAAATCCGGAATAAATGCAATTCCAAGTCCGATGCGGGCAAGATCAATGAGAAGATCATTGCTGCTGAGTTCAATCTCCGGAACCAGATCCAGCTGGTTCTGAAGAAACAGATTGTGCAGATATTCACTGGTCGTACTTTTTCTGTCCAGCATAAGGATCGGATAGTTCAGAAGTTCTTTGAAAGAGAGCTTTTTTCCTTTTAATTCCTCAAATGCCTTGTCTGCGATAAATACATCCTGAAAATCTTTGATTTTTTTTACATTCGGAACATTCCCGAGATAAGCATTCGGTGAATTGACAACGATCAGATCCACCTGTCCGGTCTCAAGGAGTTCTACACAGCGAATGGATGTCGCATTGGTAACTTTGATATGCGCTCCGGGAAATTCCCGGTGGAAACGTTCCAGATAAGGTACCAGAAAATACCGGCAGATCGTGTCACTGGCTCCGATATGAAGCTGTCCTCCGCGTGCGCCGACATCGAGGAGCTGGCTTTCGCCGCGCTTGATCAGGCTGATCGCCGGTTCGATGTGGCGCAGAAGGATCTCGCCTTCGGTAGTAAGACGAACTTTCTTGGTACTCCGGATGAATAAGGTCTGATCCAGCTTCTTCTCCAGTGCCTTGATGGACTGGCTGACAGCCGACTGTGAGATGAACAATTGCTTGGAGGCTTCCGAAAAGCTTAAGGTGGAAGCTACATAGTAAAATACTTTATATAATTCATAGTTAATATCCATGATAAGTCCTCCTAATGAATCTTAACTGTATTATAAGTGAAATGAAAAAAAATTACAACCGTATTTATAAATAGAAGTGTTATAATAATGAAAAGCAGGAGGAAAAAGACTTGAAGAAGCTAACAACGATCATATCTGTTACGGCCATGATGTGTGCAGTGATGGCAGCACTGATATTTAGTATATGGCTGGCCGTATATGGAGACAGTAATTACAGGTTTTATAAAAAAGAATATCAACGCTATGAAGTGACGGAAGATCTGGATATGAGCATAGACCATGTCATGTATGTGACAGAACATATGATGAATTATCTGATCGGGAAAGAGGAGGAGCTGTCGGTTGTGACGACAGTGGAAGGAAGAGAGCAGGATTTCTTTAATGATAGAGATCGGATGCATATGCGTGATGTCAGAAATCTGTTCCTGGGAGGAATGAAAGTCGGAGTAATCTGTCTGGCTGTGGCAGCAGTTATACTGGCGGTACTGAGAAAACGGGAAGAAGACTGGAAGAGACTGTATTTCAGAACATATTCGATCGCACTGAGTGCCTGGCTGGTCATAGGCGTACTGCTGGGGATTGCATTCCGTGTAGATTTTACAACGTGTTTTACAATTTTTCATAAGCTGTTTTTTACCAATAATCTGTGGGTATTCGACCCGGAGACGGATTATATGATACGGATGCTGCCGGAAGGATTCTTTTCGGATATGGTGATCCGCATCAGTGAAGTGTTTGTTGCAGTGCTGGTTCTGATATGGATTGTATTGTTTTGGGGAAAAAGAAATTATAAAAAGGAAGAGAAAAAAGATGATTGATAAGTATAAGTTATAAAAGTGTTTAGATATATTAATTGTATTAAATAATGATTGTTGTGTTATACTAACAATAGAAAATGTGTAAAAATTCATTTGTGGAGGATTACTTATGAGCAATGTAAAAAGAGTGTACGTGGAGAAAAAATCAGGATTTGATGTACAGGCAAAGGAACTTAAGACCGAGATCCGAAGCTATCTTGGAATCAAAGACGTAGACAGCGTCCGTGTACTGATCCGTTACGATGTGGAAAACGTATCGGATGAGACATTTGAGAAAGCATGTAACGGCATCTTTTCTGAACCACCTGTAGATACATTATATAAAGAAGAATTTCAGGCAGAAGAAGGAAGCAAGATCTTTTCCGTAGAATTTCTTCCGGGACAGTTTGATCAAAGAGCAGATTCCGCTGTGCAGTGTATTCAGTTTATCAAAGAAGACGAGCAGCCGGTAATCCGCACTGCGACTACTTACGTGATCCATGGTGGAAACGGAACTGTTTCGGATGAAGAATTCGAAGCAATCAAAGAGCATTGTATTAACCCTGTAGATTCCAGAGAAGCACAGGAAGAAAAACCGGAGACACTGGTTACTGTATTTGATGAGCCGGCAGATGTAAAGATCTTTGACGGATTTAAAGATATGGAAGAAAGCAAACTGAAAGAATTATACGATTCTCTCGGACTTGCCATGACATTTAAGGATTTCCAGCATATCCAGAATTATTTTGCGTCAGAAGAAGACAGAGATCCTTCTATGACAGAGATCCGTGTTCTGGATACCTACTGGTCAGATCACTGCCGTCATACAACATTCTCGACAGAACTTACAGATGTTTCGTTCGGCGATGGTGATTACAGAGAGCCGATGGAAGCAACTTATAAACAGTATATCGCTGACCACAGTGAGATTTTCAAAGGAAGAGAAGATAAGTTTGTCTGCCTGATGGATCTTGCACTGATGGCAATGAGAAAATTAAAACGTGAAGGAAAGTTACAGGATCAGGAAGAGTCTGATGAGATCAATGCATGCAGTATCGTTGTTCCGATCGAGGTAGACGGAGTGGAAGAAGAGTGGCTTGTAAACTTTAAGAACGAGACACATAACCATCCGACAGAGATCGAGCCATTCGGTGGTGCTGCTACCTGCCTTGGAGGAGCTATCCGTGACCCATTGTCAGGACGTACTTATGTATATCAGGCAATGCGCGTGACAGGAGCCGCTGATCCTACCGTATCTGTAAAGGATACATTAAAAGGAAAGCTTCCACAGAAGAAACTGGTCAGAGAAGCAGCCCATGGATATAGTTCATATGGTAACCAGATCGGCCTGGCAACCGGAGCGGTAAAAGAAATCTATCATCCGAATTATGTTGCAAAACGTATGGAGATCGGAGCAGTGCTTGGAGCAGCACCGAGACGTGCGGTTATCAGAGAGACATCGGATCCTGGAGATATCATCATTCTTCTTGGCGGACGTACCGGACGTGACGGCTGCGGCGGAGCAACAGGATCTTCCAAAGTACATACAGAAGAGTCCATCGAAACATGTGGGGCAGAAGTGCAGAAAGGTAATGCACCGACAGAAAGAAAGATCCAGAGATTATTCAGAAGAGAAGAAGTCAGCAAGCTGATCAAAAAATGTAACGACTTCGGAGCAGGCGGAGTATCCGTTGCTATCGGAGAACTTGCAGACGGACTTCAGATCGATCTTGATAAAGTACCTAAGAAATATGCCGGTCTTGACGGAACAGAGATCGCAATCTCTGAATCACAGGAACGTATGGCAGTTGTTGTAGATCCAAAAGATGTAGATGAATTCATGAAATATGCATCCGAAGAGAACCTGGAGGCAACAAAAGTAGCAGTTGTAACAGAAGATCCAAGACTGGTACTTTCATGGAGAGGAAAAGAGATTGTAAATCTTTCACGTGCATTCCTTGACACCAACGGAGCACACCAGGAGACAACGGTAGCAGTTGACATTCCGAACAGAAAAGACAGTATCCTTGTAAGAGAAGATGTGAAAGATGTAAGAGAAAAATGGCTTGGCATGTTAAAAGACCTGAATGTATGCTCACAGAAAGGTCTGGTAGAGATGTTCGACGGATCGATCGGAGCAGCTTCTGTATTCATGCCGCATGGTGGAAAATATCAGAAGACAGAGACACAGGCAATGGTGGCAAAACTTCCGGTATTAACAGGAGACTGCGATACTGTAAGTATGATGAGTTACGGATTCGATCCGTATCTGTCAACATGGAGTCCATATCACGGAGCAATCTATGCAGTGACAGAATCTATCGCTAAGATCGTAGCAGCAGGCGGTGACTACAGCAAGATCCGTTTCACATTCCAGGAATACTTCCGTCGTATGACAGAAGATCCACACAGATGGAGCCAGCCGTTTGCGGCACTTCTTGGTGCTTACAGTGCACAGCTTGGATACGGACTTCCTTCTATTGGTGGAAAAGACAGTATGTCAGGAACGTTTGAAGACATTGATGTACCGCCGACACTGGTATCTTTCGCAGTGGACATTGCAAAAGAGAAAGACATTATTTCACCGGAACTTAAGAAAGCCGGAGATAAACTTGTATGGCTTCGCATTGAGACGGATAATTACGATATTCCTGTATACGGAAAGGTTATGGATCAGTATGGTAAGTTTACTGAAGATATACACAGCGGCAAGATCGTAGCAGCTTATGCATTAGACAGACATGGTATCGCGGCAGCAGTCAGCAAGATGGCTTTCGGTAACGGCATGGGTGTGAAGATTGAGCATAATGTAGATGCAAGAGATTTATTTGCACCGGCATTCGGAGATATCATTGCAGAAGTACCTGCAGATAAGGTGTCTGAACTTGGAATTACCTATACCGTGATCGGTGAAGTGACAGATAATGCGGCAATCGAATATAAAGATGTGAAGATCGCATTAGAAGAGGCAGTATCTGCATGGGAAGAGACGCTGGAAAAGGTATTCCCGACCAATTCCGGAGCGGAAGGACAGGACGAGAAGGTGGAGACAGGATTATATGATACATCAGATATCTATATCTGCAGCCACAAGATTGCGCAGCCAACAGTATTTATCCCGGTAATGCCAGGAACAAACTGTGAGTATGACAGTGCGAAAGCATTTGAAAGAGCAGGAGCAAAGGTGATCACAAAGGTATTCAGAAATATGAGTGCATCTGATATCGTTGATTCGGTAGAAGTATTCGAAAAAGCAATCGGACAGTCACAGATCATCATGTTCCCTGGCGGATTCAGTGCAGGTGATGAACCAGACGGATCAGCAAAATTCTTCGCAACAGCATTCCAGAATGCGAAGATGAAAGAAGCAGTAGAAAAATTACTGAATGAGCGTGACGGACTGGCACTTGGTATCTGTAACGGATTCCAGGCTCTGATCAAGCTTGGTCTGGTACCAAGCGGAGAGATTACAGGACAGCAGCCGGATTCACCGACACTTACATACAACACGATCGGCCGCCATATCTCCAAGATGGTCTATACAAAAGTAGTAACGAACAAATCTCCATGGCTCAGAGAAGCAGAACTTGGCGGAGTATACACCAACCCTGCATCTCATGGTGAAGGAAGATTTGTTGCAAATAAAGAATGGCTGGACAAGTTATTCGCAAATGGCCAGGTTGCAACACAGTACTGTGATCCGGAAGGAAATATCACGATGGACGAAGAATGGAATGTCAACGGTTCTTACTGTGCAATCGAAGGTATTACAAGCCCGGACGGACGTGTACTTGGTAAGATGGCGCATTCAGAAAGAAGAAACAGAAGTGTGGCAATGAACATTTACGGAGAACAGGATATGAAGATCTTCGAATCAGGAGTAAAATACTTCAAATAATGAATGTTCAGGTGTCTGAGACTTCCGGTAATGAGATAAAAATGGGCATCCTTGTATTATAATAAATGCAATTTAGAGCGCGATCTGTTTCATAAAAATGAATATAACATGAGAAAAAGCACAAAACCCTTGCAAAATCTGCAAGGGTTTTGTAAAAAGTTGCAAAAAATAATAAAAACTCTAAAAAATATCTTGCCAGATACACTTGTTTGCTTTACAATAGTAAAGGACAAAGGCGTCAGGGAAAAACAGATGGCGTAAGTCATCTGCTTTTTTTATTCCAAAGCGTGTAGAAAAAACAGCCGGCGGCTGGATCGCAGTATTTGGATAAATTGTTGGACAGGGACGCTTTTGAAAAGGATACGTATATTATTTTAGGAGGTAGAAAGCTATGTCATATGTTGATGAAGTACTGGAGAAAGTAGTAGCTAAGAATCCTGCAGAGCCAGAATTCCACCAGGCAGTAAAAGAGGTATTAGAGTCATTAAGAGTTGTTGTAGAGGCTAACGAGGAGAAATTCAGAAAAGACGCTCTTCTTGAAAGACTTGTTGAACCTGAAAGACAGATCAAATTCCGTGTTCCATGGGTAGACGATAAAGGACAGGTTCAGGTTAATACAGGATACCGTGTACAGTTTAACAGCGCAATCGGACCATACAAAGGAGGATTACGTCTGCACCCATCTGTAAACCTTGGTATCATCAAATTCCTTGGATTTGAGCAGATCTTCAAGAACTCACTGACAGGACTTCCAATCGGCGGAGGTAAAGGTGGTTCTGACTTCGATCCTAAGGGAAAATCAGACAGAGAAGTAATGGCATTCTGCCAGAGCTTTATGACAGAACTTTGCAAATATATCGGAGCTGACACAGATGTTCCTGCAGGAGACATCGGAACAGGTGCAAGAGAGATTGGTTACATGTTCGGTCAGTACAAGAGAATCAGAGGCCTGTATGAAGGTGTTCTGACAGGAAAAGGATTAAGCTACGGCGGATCTTTAGCAAGAACAGAAGCTACAGGATATGGACTTCTCTACTTCACAGAAGAATTATTAAAGATCAACGGAAAAGACATCAAGGGAATGACAGTTGCAGTTTCCGGAGCTGGTAACGTTGCAATCTATGCAATCCAGAAAGCTCAGCAGCTTGGAGCGAAAGTTGTAACAGCAAGTGATTCTACAGGATGGGTATATGATCCGGACGGAATCGACGTTGCAGCATTAAAAGAAATCAAAGAAGTAAAACGTGCAAGACTGACAGAGTACAAGAACTACCGTCCTAATTCAGAATATCATGAAGGACGCGGTGTATGGTCTGTTAAGGTTGACCTTGCTCTTCCATGTGCTACACAGAACGAACTTCACCTTGAAGATGCAAAACAGTTAGTTGCTAACGGATGCGTAGCTGTATGCGAAGGTGCTAACATGCCTACTACATTAGAAGCAACACAGTATCTGCAGGAGAATGGTGTGATCTTTGCACCTGGTAAAGCTGCAAACGCTGGTGGTGTTGCTACATCTGCACTTGAAATGTCACAGAACAGCGAGAGACTTAGCTGGACATTTGATGAAGTAGATGCAAAACTGAAAAACATCATGGTAAACATCTGCCACAATATGGACGATGCTGCAAAACGTTACGGAATGGAAGGTAACTATGTTGCCGGAGCTAACATTGCAGGATTTGAAAAAGTCGTAGATGCTATGACAGCTCAGGGAATCGTATAATATTTTCAAAAATGCCCCGCAGGCCTTGTGTTTGCGGGGCTTTTTTTGAATCAGATTAACGCACAGCGATTTTGATTTATTCCGGTTATAGAAGAAATTGTAGAAAAAATTTGAAAAAATCAAAAAAACAGTTGACTTTCCAAAAAACCAATGCTATACTAACGAAGTCGGTTCGAGAGAAACGACAAAATATATGGGATCATAGCTCAGCTGGGAGAGCATCTGCCTTACAAGCAGAGGGTCATAGGTTCGAGCCCTATTGGTCCCATACATTTTCTAAAATTTGTTGTGGCGGGATAGCTCAGTTGGCTAGAGCACACGGTTCATACCCGTGGTGTCGCTGGTTCAAATCCAGTTCCCGCTACTGATTATGGCGGGATAGCTCAGTTGGCTAGAGCACACGGTTCATACCCGTGGTGTCGCTGG
>ERZ506993.321-NODE-321-length-30639-cov-18.9576_pt1 | contig 30639 bp, 27 predicted proteins | sample MGYA00513167_ERZ506993 | MGnify/ENA metagenome assembly ERZ506993 | reverse complement strand
CGGTACGTACGGTGCTGTGAGAGGACGGCGGTTAGTCACCGCCTCCTACTCGATTGAATTTTGTATAAAATAGTGAAAAAAAGATAAAATGATTACATTTTGTGTTGCAACATTTTCTGAAAGTGTTATAATTTTAACCAGATATAGAACGTAGTCTATAAATAAACTGCCGATGGGGAAAGTGAAAATTCATTTTACAGGCAAAGAGATGGACTATGTAGCTAAGGAGGAAAACAGAATGACAGAAGTAGCAAAGCGTATTGAAAAGCTTCGCGCACTGATGGCAGAGCAGAATATCGATGCATATGTTGTACCAACTGCAGATTTCCATCAAAGTGAGTATGTAGGAGAGCATTTCAAAGCAAGAAAGTTCATTACTGGATTCAGTGGTTCTTACGGAACGGCTGTAATCGCAAAAGATGATGCAGGTCTGTGGACAGATGGAAGATATTTCACACAGGCACTGACCGAGATGGAAGGCAGTGGAGTACGTCTGATGAAGATGTTCGTTGATGATACACCTTCTACAACAGAATGGCTTGCCCAGAAGATCCCGGAAGGCGGTAAGGTCGCATTTGATGGTCGTGTCCTTTCTATGGGTGAAGGACAGGAATATGAAGAAGTATTGGGTGCAAAGAATATCACGATCGAATATGAAGTAGATCTGATCGACCAGATCTGGGAAGACCGCCCGTCTCTTTCTAAGAAACCTTGTTTCTTCCTGGAAGACAAATACACAGGAGAGAATGTTGCATCCAAGCTGAAACGAGTTCGTGAGAAGATGGCTGAATACGGAGCAACGGTACATTTGATTGCGTCTCTGGATGATAACGCATGGCTTCTGAACTTCAGAGGAGATGATATTGACTTCTTCCCATTGGTACTGGACTATGTGATCGTACGTAAAGACAGTGTAGATCTGTATATCGATGACAGCAAACTGAATGACCGCATCAGAGAAGAGATGGCAAAGAATAATGTCAACATTCATCCATACAATGACATTTACGAAGATGCTAAGAAGATTGGTGCAGATGAGGTTGCACTGATTGACCCGATGAAGATGAACTATGCACTGTATAAGAGTCTTCCATGTAAGGTAGTAGAAGGAGCTAATCCGACTATCTTGATGAAAGCAATTAAGAATGCTGTTGAGATTGAAAATATCAAAAATGCAGAATTGAAAGACAGTATTGCACTGACGAAGTTCATTTACTGGGTTAAGAAAAATTATGACAAGATGGAGATTACAGAGCTTTCTGCTTCAGATAAACTGACAGCTCTGCGTGCAGAACAGGAAGGATATATCCGTGACTCATTCGAACCTCTGCAGGCTTTCGGTGAGCACGCTGCAATGATGCATTATGCACCGTCTAAAGAGACAGACGTTGTATTAAAAGAAGGCGGTATGCTTCTGAGCGATACAGGCGGCGGATATTATGAAGGTTCTACTGATATTACCAGAACAACAGTACTGGGACATATCACACCGGAACTGAAGAAATATTACACAGCTGTATACAGAGCAATGCAGCACTTAAGCGCAGCAAACTTCCTCTATGGTAACCACGGATGGTCTCTGGATGTATTGGCAAGACAGCCAATCTGGGATATGAACAAAGACTTCCAGTGTGGAACCGGACATGGTTTCGGATATCTTGGAAGTATCCACGAGCCGCCAACAGGATTCCGTTGGTACATCGTTCCTTCTAAGAACGAACATCATCAGTTTGAGCCTGGTATGGTAATTACAGATGAGCCGGGAATCTATGAAGAAGGAGATTTTGGTATCCGTATCGAGAACAACCTGCTTACTGTAAACGGTGAGAAGAATAAATATGGACAGTTCATGCACTTTGAGACTCTGAACTTCGTACCAATCGACCTTGATGGTATCGATCCGGAAGAACTGACAAGATCAGAGAAAGAATGGCTGAATGATTATCACAAAGCCTGCTACGAGAAGGTTGGTCCATATCTGACTGATGAAGAAAGAGAATGGCTGAAAGAATACACAAGAGCTATCTAATACTTCTAAAGTACATAGAAAAAGCTGCAAGTAAGTAACTTTACTTACTCATAAGAAAATTTAACTGACAAGGGGTGTCAGAAAATTATAATAAAAAAATGCCGCGGACCAGCGGTCTGCGGCGTCTTTTAAGAAAAGGAGAATAGGTAAAATGGCAAAAATTACAGAAGGATATATGCCTTTCCATGGCTATCAGACATATTACAGAATCGTTGGAGAACAGAAAGATAACGGAAAAGCTCCGTTGATCTGCTTACACGGTGGACCTGGATCTACACACAACTATTATGAAGTCCTGGATAACGTTGCAGATGATGATGATCGTATGATCGTTATGTACGACCAGTTAGGATGTGGTAAATCTTATCTTGACGGACATCCGGAGATGTGGACACAGGATCTCTGGCTGGATGAATTAGATGCTTTAAGAGAACACCTTGGATTAAAAGAATGCCACATTATCGGACAGTCATGGGGCGGAATGATGCAGATTGCATATGCCATCGAGCGTGGAGCAGAAGGGGTAAAATCCTTCATCATTTCTTCCGGACATCCAAGCAGCAGCCTGTGGGCAAGAGAAGGTATGCGTAGAATTAAGATGATGTCTGAAGAGGATCAGGCAGCAATCAACGATGCTCTGGAGCGCAATGACTTCACAGGAGAAGCTTATCTGAAAGCAGTAGATAACTATATGGACAGATACTGTAATTACTGGAGAGAAGATCTTCCAGAGTGTTGTACAAGACCTAAGAAATCCGGTGGAGAAGCTTATCTGTATGGATGGGGACCGAACGAATTCGTTCCATCTGGTACACTGAAAGACTTCGAGTACATCGATAGACTTCACGAGATCAAAGTTCCATCACTGATCATGAGTGGTATCTCTGATCTGTGCTCACCATTAGTTGCAAAGACTATGGCAGATGAAATCCCGAATTCTAAATGGATCCTCTGGGAGAGAGCAAGACATACAACATTCGTAGACAGACACGATGATTACTGCGTAGAGCTGATCAAGTGGATGAACGAATACGATAAATAAAATACATAAAATGATTTGAAAAAGATCTCCGTCATTTGACGGGGATCTTTTTCAAATGCGATATCTGTAAATTAATAGTGACTTCACTGCGTAAATGTGATAAAATAAATCGTCTGGCATATAAGAATAATCAATGTCTGATAATATAATCTGATAAGAAAGAGGGAAAGTTCTGATTGATTATAATCATGGAAAATCAGAACTGAAAGAGAGATGGAAAAAGAAAAAAATAACAGAAGTTCCTTTTCAGGAAAAATAGGATTCGTTCTGTCTGCGGCAGGCGCATCCGTCGGTCTGGGAAATATCTGGAGATTCCCCTATCTGGCCGCAAAATATGGTGGAGGTATATTCCTCCTGATCTACATCCTGCTTGCGCTGACATTTGGTTATACAATGATCGTTGCGGAATCAGCTCTTGGACGTATGACAAGAAAGAGTCCGGTTGGTGCGTTTAAAGCCTTTGGCAAAAAGGCCGGATGGTTGTCGTTCGGTGGATGGATTAATGCAATCATTCCTGTGTTGATCGTACCGTATTATTCTGTCATCGGTGGATGGGTAATTAAATATTTTGTGGAATACCTGAAAGGGAATGGCGCAAAATTAGCAGAAGATGGATATTTTTCAAACTTTATATCCAATGGTCTTTCTACGGAAATATGCTTTATTGTTTTCTGTATGTTCACATTGATCATTATCTATGCGGGTGTCCGTAATGGAATTGAACGTGTTTCCAAGTTTATGATGCCGATACTGGTGGTACTGTCTGTGATCATTGCAATCTATTCGGTGACAAGACCGGGTGCGCTGGCTGGTGTGAAATACTTCCTTGTACCAAATCCTAAAAACTTTTCATGGATGACGGTTGTAACAGCCATGGGACAGATGTTCTATTCTCTGTCAATTGCTATGGGTATTCTGATCACATTTGGCTCTTACATGAAAAAAGACACGTCCATCGAAGATTCGACAAGGAATGTTGAAGTATTTGATACTGCAATTGCAATTATGGCTGGTCTGATGATTATTCCGGCTGTATTTGCATTCTCAGGTGGAGATCCGGATACGCTGCAGGCAGGTCCGTCATTAATGTTTATTACAATTCCAAAGGTATTTGACAGCATGGGATTTGGAACGTTTGCAGGAATCCTGTTCTTTTTACTTGTATTATTTGCTGCTGTTACAAGTTCTATCGCATTAACAGAAAGTGCAGTTTCTACTGTAGAAGACGAATTAAAATGGAGCCGTAAGAAATCCACGGTTATTGTGGGATTCATTATGATTATTCTCGGAACATTGTCATGCCTTGGATATGGACCATTATCATTCGTAAAGATTATCGGAATGCAGTTCCTGGACTTCTTTGACTTCCTTACCAATTCTGTGATGATGCCGATTGCTGCGTTGATGACAAGTTTATTTGTATCTAAAGTAGTTGGTGTGGATCGTATGGAAGAAGAAATCCGGCATGGGGAAAGTAAATTCCGCAGAAAGAAGATATTTGTCGTAATGATCAAGTATCTGTGCCCAATCTTTGCTATTATTATTCTGGTCAGTTCGGTAGCAAATGCATTTGGGTGGATTTCAATGTAAGTGTATTGGGATTTAATTCAGGAAGGCTGTGGATACCCGAACCGGAATAAAGCTTGGAAAGGTGTTCCAAGTTTTATTCCGTGTGTATCAAATGCCTTACGAATGAAATGGCAAATGCGTAACCGTAGTGGCTTCCACCGGGTTACACTTCCGGGCATTTTATTTATTAACATTCGCTGCCAGTCACGACTTGAAGGAAACAATAGATAAGGATTATTGTGAATGTGGAATGCCGTTAGAAACAGTTAGAGAGTCAGAAGCACCGTTAAAGGAACGAAGCGAACGTGTTTGAGGCGAACGCCGAGTTTGAGCGTAGTTCCTTTGCTTTTAGGTGATTCTGACTCTCTTAGTGTTTCTTATGGTATGGAACCTGAACAAGAAGCCTTATCTATTGTTTCCTTCAAGGACTGAGAGGCCGCTTCCCCAGTTAATAAATTAAATCCCAATCACATCTGCTTCCTCACCACCATATACTCATCCCCATTCCGGTAATAAGGACACTGATAATGCTGATCAGATATAAGACGCATATATTCATCTTCATCCATATTGATATCGCACATATAACTTTCATAATCTTCATCGTATGTATAATAAGTACAGCTTTCACAGCTATTCTGAGCCATCGTAATTCTCCTTTTTCTGATTTGATAATTGAATTTCTCTGTTTTTCATTGATTATAACATATTTTTCCGATACTGTATGTAAAAAAGAGCATAAACATTGCGATTACAGGTTGCCCCTGCTTTGTTATCCATGTTATATTTTATGTGATATTTTTATCAAACTATTACTAAAGGAAAGGGTTATTATGGATTCAATGTTTAACACTCCGCAGGAAGTTGTACAGGCCAATATGAACGGTGCTGTAAAAAAAGCTGCGACTTCTAAAAAGAAAGTATTCTTTATGGGAATCATGGCTGGTGTCTGCATCGCACTCGGTGCTCAGTCCAGTAATGTTGCCATGCATGATATTTCAAATGTAGGGCTTGCGCGTCTGGTTGCAGGATGCGTCTTCCCGGTAGGTCTGATGATGATTGTATTTATCGGAGGAGAATTGTTCACCGGAGATTGTATGATGACGATGGCATGTATTAAGAGAAAGATCAGCGTTGCTTCTCTCATCCGTACTCTGGTAATTGTATATTTCGGAAATATGGTCGGTGCAGTTGCTCTCGCGTATCTGGTATATCTGTCCGGACAGTATAATTACACCAGTGGTGCTCTCGGTGCATTTACAATAAAAGTAGCTCTCGGAAAAGTCAGCCTGTCTTTTCTGCCTGCTCTAATCTCCGGAATTTTATGTAACATCCTGGTGTGCGCTGCAGTATTGATGGCTTCTACTGCAAAAGATATTGCCGGAAAATCCCTCGCCATCTTCTTCCCGATCATGGCATTCGTTATATCCGGCTTCGAACACTGCGTTGCAAATATGTATTATATCCCGGCCGGAATCTTTGCTTCCATGAATGCGGATTATGTTGCCAAAGCAAAGGAATTGTACGGCATCACCGAAAGTCAGATTGCTTCCCTGAACTGGGGAAATTTCTTCCTTGTCAATCTTCTGCCTGTTACAATCGGTAACATTATAGGCGGTGGATTTATCATTGGCGGCTTATTTTTCTATCTTCACGGAAAGAACTGCAAATAAAGATAAAAAATTGCAATTGATAATACCGTTATAACAATATTATCAATTGCAGTTTTTTATAGATCAAAATCAACAGAAGACGTACCTTTTTCCAGTTGCAGGACCATCTCTGCCAGCTTTTCTGCTGTCACTTCGATTCCTAGCCTGGAACTATTAATACACAGATCATAATTATGCGGTCTGCCCCAGCTTCTGCCGGTGTAATAATCATAATATGCTTTCCTGTCTTTGTCTTTCTTTCTGACCATCGAAGTCGCCGCTTTCTCATCTATCGAAAGCTGTTCCATCTTTCTCTGCACACGCCACTCAAACGGTGCCGTTATAAACAGGCTGATATGATCAAGTTCTGCCCGTTCCAATATGTAATCTGCACAGCGTCCGACAAACACACAGTTTTCTTTTCCTGCCAGTTCCCGGATAATAGAACTGTATGCCTGATGCAGTGTGTCATTGGCTGTCATTCCGTTGAGTTCCTGATTCGGCACATCATACCACACCTGGTGCAGCCATGGATTATGTTTTTTTTCATCCGCCTTTTCCAGAACTTCTTTAGGCATTGCAACAATCTTTTCTGCTGCCTTGTCGATCAGATCCCGATCATATAATTCCAGTCCCAGTTTTTTTGCAAGTATTCTTCCGATTTCATGACCGCCGCTTCCAAATTCTCTTCCGATACAAATAATCATAACGCTTCCTCCTTTTTGCAAGTATATTCCGTCTTGTATACTTTAACTATAGCTCTTTTTTTCAGATCATAAAACCAACAATCTAGAGAAAATGTCTATTTATATCCATTTTATTCACTCAAAAATTCTCCCATTGAGCATCGTCTTATCCGTCTGGCGTTCTGTACCGGAAGTTCATGATTAAAACTTTCCGCTGCGTCCTCCGTGACTCTTACCGGAAGAGCCGGTATGCACAGAACTTCCACCACTTTCCTGCTTCCGTTCGATCTTTCTTGTTGTTACGACACGATTCACAAAGTAATCCGTCCTGACCGTCAGATCCAGGCTGCCTGCTTTTTCATATGCGCCTGCCGTTACCTGCGATTTTACGGATTTGAGTTTTGTTTTTTTGATCAATGCCATTACAAATGCGATAATGACGCCGATCAGTAGATCTCCCGCTATCCACCACGGTGATACCTTCTTTTTCGGAAGGTGCCCCGTATCATATGGCTCTCCATTCTCCGCCCGCGTCAGAAAATCATCACACAACGATGCATATTTTGAAAATGCGTCCATATATGCTCCGTCACTCAGATCTGATACAAACTGGTCTTCCATATACGCAAGCCCCGCATCTGTAAACGCCGTGATCGCATTTCCACTTGTAGATATATTCCATTCCCGGTCATCCATTACCACCAGAAACAGAATCCCGCTGTTATTTTCTCCATATCCATAGCTGTTGTCATCATAATAATCATCCGCATATTCTTCCACGGTCTTTCCATTCAGAGAATCCACAGTCACTATGATCACGTCGCACTCCTGCTCCTCGCTGACTGTATCCAGCTGCTGATTCAGTTCTTTTTCTTCACTGTCTGTTAGGAGATCTGCATCATCTACCAGCCTTGGCAGTTCGCTGCCAGCCGGTACATCTTCTGCATTTACATTCTGAACTACGCATAGTAGAAACAGGAGAACTGCCACGAGCATACCGGATATATACCGTCTTGTTTTCTTTCGTTTCATGTCTTTTCTCCTTTTCTTATATCAGAACCGTCAGCCACATCAGTGCATAAAGTATAACTCCGATCACCAGTCCTCTAGATACAACATACTTCCAGAATGCTCCTTTATCTGCCGGCAGATCTCCTACCATCTTTCCTGTCTGTCCGTTCATGGCAAATACATACTTTTGATCCCGCCAGGTTGTATTTAATATCCACACCGGATACAGCGCATATTTATGAGATGCCTTTTGGATCTTCACATTGTCTGAAACCGGTTTTACGATCGAATAGCCTTTCACTGTGTCCCGAAGTTCCCGCTTTATGCTTGCCTTTGCACGTTTTTTTGCCCGTTTCTTACACTCATCTGCTTCCACATCATACCGTTCTGCCACATAACCTGCCAAATACGGATCTTTGAACGGCACCGCATCTTTGAAATCGTATGGTTCCAGAGATTCCATCAGATCATCTTCCATCTTCCTTGATCCGTCTTCCGGAATATGCTCGAATGCCATCGTTCCTCCACGCTCAATCTTGAAGAATTCATGTTCTGTGTATTCTACATCACCGCTCATCCATACTCTTGATCGTTCTGCATCATAAGTAACCAGTGCATTTGTCTCCATATCAAACAGCCAGAACGGTACATAAATTCCTACAATCTCATCAATATGATTTTCCTCTTTAAAAACAGACGGTACAAAAGCTTTTCCTTCCAGATGCTTCTGGTAAGCCGCCTTTGCCGCTTTCTTATCCAGCTTAAACGGAATGACATAGTCCGGTTTTAATCCACCTTCAAACTGCCCTTTTAATACAACACGGTTCCCGCAGAACGGACAGGTTGTTGCTCCGGTCGTCTTATCGGTCGTAATCTCTCCTCCGCAGGATTCACAGATATATGTAACAAAAGTGCTTTCTTTCGTATTCTTTTCCGTCTGTCCGCTTTTTTTGTCCTCACTTGTCTGTGATTCATTCAGTGCTTCATATTCTTCCACCGAAATTTCTGTATCACAATAAGGACATTTCATCTTCTGGGAAGTACTGTCGAATTCCATCGTTCCTCCACAGGCCGGACATTTATATTCTTTTATAGCAGACATATATACTCCTTATCTGAGTCTCATCCAATCGTAATTCTTAAGCAAATGGTTTGCCGCAGTTTGTACAGAATTTCCCATGATTTACAGCTCCACAGCTGCAAGTCCAGTTCTCCGGTACCTGTGGCTTCGGACTTCCGCAGTTCATACAGAACTTTCCTTCATTCAAAGTGCCACAACTGCAAGTCCAGCTTCCGGTCTGCTGCTGTGCAGACTGTTCCTGTGCAGCCATCTGTCTTGCCTGTTCTTCCTGCTGACGTTTCTCTGCCCCCTGGTTATAAAGACCCTGCAGATTCGCCCCGCCATTCATACCGGACGCCATATTCATACCCATGAAGCCCATCATTGCTCCATTCGGATTACCTGCCGCACTCTTCATTGCCTCTGCCTGCGCCATGCCAAGCGTTGCAGCCATCATACTTGGATCTGTATACATAGCAGTATTCTGTGCCTGCTTGATCGCTTCTGCATCCTCATCCTTGATCGTGACCGGATTGAATGCAACCGATACAACTGAGATTCCCCTGAGTTCTGACCATTTCTTCGTCAGGATCTCATTCATCGCATCACTGATTTCCATCGAATGTGCCGGGATCTGACTCGGGCGGATCTCCAGCTCTGCAATCTTCGCAAATGCCGGCTGCAGGGCATTCACGAATTCCGTCTTTAACTGTGGAGCAATCTGGTCTTTCTCATAGCAGTCCGTCACATTTCCGCCAAGACTTGTATAGAACAACAGTGGATCTGTGATACGGAACGAATAGATTCCGTTACAGCGGATCTCGATATCTTTATCAAGATTGATTCTTTTGTCTACCACACGGAACCATACCGGATTCGCCGTGCCGAATTTATTGTCCGTAATTTCTTTGGTATTAAAATAATACACTCTCTGATCTTTCGCCGTATCTCCGCCGAACGTAAATCGTTTCCCGATTATCTGAAAGGTCGTCTTGATTCCTTCTCCAAGACTGCCGCAGAAAACACTTGGTTCCGACGACATATCATATGTGTATTCTCCCGGTTCCGCACATACTTCCACAATCTTCCCCTGATCCACGATCATCATACACTGCCCGTCCGCCACGGCAATTCCAGATCCGTTCGTGATCACATTATCGTGTCCTTTTGTGTTCGATGAACGCCTGTCTGTACGTTTCTTTCCGCGTACCATCAACGTGTCATTGTCTAATGAATCAGAGTAGAAGAATTCTTTCCACTGGTCTGCCAGTGTTCCACCTGCTGCGCCTGTTGCCGCTTTGATAAGTCCCATATATTTTTCCTCCTTTATCTATCTCTTTTTCACAAGCTTTACTACCGTCTCGATATGATCGCAGAACGGGAAGTTATCCACCGGCTGGATCTTCACTGTCTGATATCCGTTTCCCGTCAGATATTTCAGATCTCTTGCCAGTGTCTCCGGATTACAGGACACATAGACAACCCTCTTTGGCCCGAGCTTTATTACAGAAGAAAGGAACTTCTCATCACTTCCGGCTCTCGGCGGATCCATGAATACCACATCTGCTTTTTGCTTCTTCGAAGCCATATCTACCATGAATCTTCCCGCATCACCTGCATAGATCTCGGCATTCTTGATGCCATTTTCTTTTGCGTTGATTCTCGCATCTTTCACCGCATCTTTGTTCAGCTCTACTCCAATGACTCTCTTTGCATTCCTGGCTGCAATCAGACCAATTGTACCGGTTCCGCAGTACGCATCGATCACCGTCTCTTTTCCGGTCAGTTCCGCATAGTCCATGGCTGTATTATAAAGTATCTCCGTCTGTACAGGATTCACCTGATAGAACGATTTTGGAGAAATACGGAACGTACAGCCGCATAATCTGTCTTTAATGAATCCCGGTCCGTAGATCGGCTTTTCCTTTTCTCCCAGCACCATACTGGTCTGCTTGTTATTCACATTCAGTACTACGGTCGTAATCTCGGGATGTACTTTTCTCAAAGCCTTCACAAAGTTATTCTTTGATGGCAGAATTGGCGATCCAAGCACCAGAACGACCATAATCTCACCAGTCTCAAAGCCTCTGCGGATCAATACATGTCTCAAAAGTCCATATCCTGTATCTTCATTATATGTCTTAATCTTAAAAGACGGCAGAAGTTCACGGATTGTACGGATGATCTCCTGACTTTTCTTATCTTCGATCAGACATTCTTCCACTGCGATCACACGGTGTGTTCCTTCTGCATAGATGCCGGATATCACATTTCCTTTTCTGTCATGATCGAATACCGCATGTACTTTATTTCTATAAAAATATGGATGCTCCATACCGATGATCGGACTGACTTTGCAAAAGCCGCCCAATAATTTTTCTTCCTGCTTCTGTTTTCTTTTCAGCTGTTCTTTGTATGGCATCTTCTGGAACTGGCAGCCGCCACATTTTTTATCGATTTTACATGCAGAAGTCTGATTCCGTGTCTGCTTTTTATTTTTCTGTACTTTACTCTTCTGACCTGATTGCCCAGCGCATTTTCGTGCATTTCGCACGACTGTTGCGGAAGCATTCTTCTTTGGACGGTCGGATGACGTCTTTTGCGATCTCACTGTACAGGCCCTCCTTTTTCCATTGTTTGAATGATTTCTTTACCAGACGGTCTTCCCCCGAATGGAAGGTAAGGATTGCCACTTTTCCTCCCGGTTTTAGCACACCCGGCAGCTTATCCAGGAAATCATACAATACTTCAAATTCATGATTCACATCAATACGAAGTGCCTGGAATACCCGCTGGCTCGACTTACGTATTGCTTCTTTTCTTTCTTTTTCCGGAATAAATGCAAGTGCCTCTCCGATCACCTGGTGCAATCCCGTTGTTGTTTCAATCTTTCCGCCTTTTCGGATCTTTTCCGTAACTGCTTCTGCAATCTCTTCTGCATAAGGTTCATCTGCATTTTCAACCAGCATCCCTGCAAGTTCTTCTCTTGAAATGTCATGCAGCCGTTCTGCCGCACTGATTCCTTTCTCCGGATTCATCCGCAGATCCAGAGGACCTTCTGCTTTAAACGTGAATCCCCGGTCCGGGTTATCGATCTGCATGGATGACACACCAAGATCTGCCAGTACAAAATCAAATTTTCCGGCTTCTTTTGCTACTTTGTCAATATTAGCAAAGTTCTCAAGCTTTACTGTCAGGATGTCTGATCCAAATCCTTTTTTCTCCAGACGTTTCTTTGTCTTTGCTGATTCGATCGGATCTACATCCAGTCCGTAGATATGGCCCTCTCCCTGCAGTTTTTCCAGCATCTTTGAGGTATGCCCTCCATATCCAAGCGTTGCATCCAGTCCCTGCTGTCCCGGCTGGATATCAAAAAAGTCTAAAATCTCTTGTACACAGATGGAAATGTGCATTCCTGCCGGTGTTCCGCCTTTTTGGATCACCTTTGAAATAGTATCTGCATACTTTTCCGGATTCAGTTCTTTATATTTTTCTTTATAATTTCTCGGATGTGTTCCGGAATATCGGACTCTCCGTTTATGTTTCTTCTCTTGATTTTCCTGATTCTCCATAATCTCTCTCCCATTTTATCAGTTGTTCCGGTACATCTACATCCCGGAGTTCTGCTTCTTCTGTCTCACAGAGCACCACATCTTCTTTATGTGCACAGATGATCTGTTTTCCGCCTTTATCACCGGAAAGTCTGCACAACTCCCGGAAAAAGCACGAATCCCATAATACGGGATTCCCGGTTCTTCCTTTCCATCCGGCACATACAATCCTTCCCGGATGCATCTTCCCCATCTCAAGCATACGGGCAAATGTCCCGGCTGTCAATCCCGGCTGGTCACATACGATGAACATAGCCCCCTTTAACCCCGGATTCTCATCTAATGCTCTCTTTAATCCTAACTTCAGCGAATGTGCGATTCCAAGATCCGGCTCCGTATTCTGTACCACCAGCATCCCCTGTGTTTTTGCCGCATTCTCTATCTCTTCAAATCTTGTTACCACTACCTGTGTACACAATGGAAATGCACGCATTTTACGAAGGGTATGTTCGAACATCTGCCCTCCATCCAGTTTCTCCAGCAGCTTATTGTTCCCGTACCGGCTTGACTTTCCGGCTGCCAGGAGAATCATCGCATAATCTTTATCTGACAGGCGTGCTTCTACTGTCTTTACCACGGAACTGCCAATCTCATTTGCCTTATCCGAGATCAGATAACACAATTTCTTGTCCTTTCTCGGATCCACATCTCCAATCTTCAGACCCTTTTTTACCTGCACGCCTTCCTGTAACATCCCCCGGATCACACCGTCCAACTGAGAATAGACCGGTTTTCCTCCGGTCAGAGCCAGAAGTTGTCCTTTTCGGACGACATCCCCGATCTGTGCTTTCGGCTCCATCCGTCCGGCTGCTGACGCCCTGATCAGACGTTCCAACGCATAGCCGCCCACATATCCCGGAATGCCGGTATTGGGAATCGGCTGTCCGTCATAGATGATATCCGCAAGTGTTAATCCACGCATTGTCTCTATGACAGCATGGACATCTTTTCCCGCTATAAACCCCGGTCCGAGACCGATCACATATGGTGCATCTACCCGGCTGGTTCCTGTATTTCTTTTTGCAAGAATTGCATCCACTAGTACATCCGGTCTGAATTCTCTCCGGATCTCTGCCTCCGGATCTACGATTACGGCAATCTTATCCGCTGCCAGTACCCTCCTAGCTTCCTGATAATTTTCCACAAGAATTCCTTCTATTCCTTCTACTTCTATCCTGCCTTCATAGACTGCCCGTGACATTGCAACTTCACGTCTGACGGTAAGCGGCACTGCAATCTCCGTCATGATCACCCGGAATCCTGCCCTGTGAAGTGCCACTCCTACACCCGTAGCCAGATCTCCGGCTCCTCTGATTAATACTTTTTTTCTCTTTTTATACATTTCTGACATAGTTACCATCTTTCTTTCAACGGAATCAGGTCCGATACCACATGCACTCTGCGGATCTGCCCCGGGCATTCCATACTATCTGCATGCCTGTCTGACAACTGCTTTACGATCTCTTCCGCAAGTTCCACTGCCATTTTTTTCTGCTCCTTAGTATCTGCCTGATTCAGTATCACCTGATATTCCATATCATCCGTCACGTATTTTCGTCCCGCACTCTGACTTACCGCAAGTGTGACAATATCTTCCGGACACAGAATATCTTCTTCTGTCTTTCCGAGAATCTTCCCGGTCTCTTTCACCCGGAAACAACCTTCTTTCAGCTTCTTTCCAACCGCACTCATCCCATATACATTCAAAACAATATCTGTCTGCTCACAGATCACCGGCTCATGTTCCGCAGGGGTTTTAACCGGCAGACGCTTCGCTCCGTCTGCCTCTAGAAGCAGTACACCTGGTTCACGGCTGATCTCTTTTAGATATTCTTCTTGAAAAGATGCAAGCTTCCCATCCGTTGTCTCTCTTCCCATCCATACAACACCATATTTTATCATAATCTGACGGAACATTTCCACCGAAGGTTTTCCCAGAAAATATCCGGCATCACATTTTTGTATATGAGTTGTTGTAGAAACCGCACATGGAATTCCGGCATTCCGGCATTCATCCATAAGCCTGCGGATCACTGTCGTCTTTCCGCCTCCGCCGACAACGGATACCGTCTTATGAAAATTTTCTTTAAAAATTCCAATAGCCTGGCATAAACTGCCAGGCTCTTTCCATTCACCATTTATATAACTTATTATCATATAAGGATTATTTCTCCTCTTTTTTCTTTGCTTTTGGAAGGGTTAAATTTAACACAATTGCTACAATCGTTGCAAGAACAACCGGAGATTTTCCGAAAATTGTTGTCACCCATTCCGGAAACTGTGCCAGTGAAGCATTTGCCTGTGTCACACCCATTCCTACTGCTACTGCAAGTCCTACAACTGTTGTATTACGGAAATCCATTGGCTCTGTCGTGATCAGTTTGATTCCCGTCATTGTAATCGAAGCAAATACAGAGATTGTCGCACCGCCGAGTACACAATACGGAATTGTTGTAAGCAGAGAAGAAAACTTCGGAATCAATCCTGCTGCCAGTAATATCGCTGCTGCCAGCCCCATTACCACACGGCTGACGACCTTTGTTGTTGATACGATACCTACATTCTGGCTGTATGTCGCAGTCGGAAGTCCTCCAAAGAATGCACAGAAAATGTTACTGATTCCATAGCCTACAATTCCACCTGTCAGTTCTTCATCTGTCGGCATACGGTCCATAGATCCTGTTGTTGTTGCCGAAAAATCACCAATTGCCTGTACTGCATTGATCGCAAACAGAATTCCGATCGCAACACATGCAGATGGTTCAAACTTGATTCCAAAATGCATTGGTTTCGGAAGCTGGAAGAACGCTGCCGATGACACAGATGAAAAATCTACCATTCCAAAGAACAACGCTACGATATATCCTGCAATAATTCCGATCAGGATGGATGCCAGTTTCCATACTCCTTTTCCGTAATGATTCAATGCTGTTACAATGATCAATGTAATAATCGCAACCACCCAATTCTGCCATGATCCATAAGTCTTGCTGCTCGCACCTCCGGCCATATAGTTAATTGCTGTCGGATACAGAGAAAGACCGATAGAAAATACGACCGTTCCTGTAATCAGCGGCGGGAAGAATTTGCGGATTCTCTTAATATTCAATCCCACCAGAAGTGCAACCACACCTCCGATAATCTGTGCACCCAGAATTGTTGCAATGTCAAAATCAGACGCAATTGCCTGCATACTTGGAACATACGCAAAGCTGATTCCCATCATAACCGGAAGTGCCGAACCGATCCGGAAATTCTTTGTTTTTATAAATGGAAACAATTGCAGTAATGTCGTCAGTGCCGACATCACCAGTGCTGCCTGTATTAAGATCACGGAATCTTCCTGTGAAATTCCGGCCACTCCCGCAACAATGATCGATGGTGTTACACATCCGACGATCATCGCAAGTACATGCTGGATTGCAAGTGGCAAAGCCTGTCCGATAGATGGTTTTCCATAAAAATCAAATAATGCTTTGTCCATCTGTTTTGCTTCTTTTGTACTCATATATATCCTCCTGTAAATTTCTTTCGAACGCATGGCGATTCATATTATTTTCAACTTAAATATTATATATTTTTTCTTCTTTTTTGTGTAGTCCTGCAGTTATTGAATGTTTTAATAAAATCTTATAAGCTACAGTTATTATAGCTATTACATTCTGTTATGTATACATTAAATTTTATCATGGTAAAGTACTGAATTTCATGGTACAATGACAGATAGAGACTAAAGACAAACGGAGGAATGAACAATGGGAATTTTGTCTAATATTGAACCAAAAGAAGTATTCCATTACTTCGAAGAATTAAGTATGGTACCCAGAAGTACCTTCCACACCAAAAAAATCAGTGATTTTTGTGTGGAATTTGCGAAAGCTCACAATCTGGAATATATCCAGGATGAAGTGAACAACGTAATCATCAAAAAACCTGGTACTGCCGGATACGAGAACAGTGATCCGGTTATCATCCAGGGACATCTGGACATGGTCGCTACAAAGACAACCGACAGTGATCATGATTTTGAAAATGATCCTTTAGACCTTTTTGTAGATGGTGATCTGATTGGGGCAAAGAACACCACTCTCGGTGGCGATGATGGCATCGCCGTTGCTTACGCTATGGCAATCCTTGCCAGCACAGACATTCCACACCCACCGATCGAAGCTGTATTCACAATTGATGAAGAGATTGGTATGGGCGGTGCACATCACCTGGATACATCTGTATTAAAAGGAAAGATCTGTCTGAACATTGATTCTGAAATTGAAGGTGTTATGACTGTCGGATGTGCCGGCGGCTACATTTACGATACCTTCATCCCGATCGAATGGAGTGAAGAAAACGGAACAAAGATGACGATCTCCATTTCCGATCTGCAGGGTGGACATTCTGGTGCAGAAATCCAGAACCAGCTTGGAAATGCACACAAGATCATGGGACGCGTCCTGTATGCTCTTGCAAAAGATTACGACTTCAACATTGTAAGCACAAACGGCGGAAATGCAGCAAACGTAATCGCACAATATAATACGACCGAGATTATTGCTGACCCTGCACAGGCTCAGGCTATCGCAGATGCTGTTACCGAACTGGAACAGACGATCTCCGCTGAGTTTGCCGGACAGGAACCAACTTTATCTCTGAACGCTGTTTCCGAAGGCGAGACTACCTTAAAAGCATTTGACGCAGATACTACCGCACATGTAATCGGATTCCTGTATGGAGCAATCGATGGTGTACAATGCTATGACCGTGCGTTCCCTACAGCTGTAGAATCTTCCCTGAATACAGGTATCGTTGAAACCACAGAAGATACGGTAAAGATCAAATTCCAGGTTCGCAGCTCCGTTGCTACCAAGTTAGATGATATGCGAAACAAACTGGATCTTGCAACAGATCTTGCAGGTGCTTCCCGCGAAATCTCCGGTGAATATCCGGCATGGAGCTACAATGCAGATTCCGTGATCCGTCCGAAAGCAATTGAACTTTATAAAGAAATGTTCGGCAAAGAGCCTACCGTTGAGACAACTCACGGAGGATTGGAATGTGGAATCTTATTCGGAAAGAAGAATGATCTTGATATCATTTCTTTCGGACCGGAACTGACAGGTGTACATACTTATAATGAACGCGTACATATCGAATCTACAAAGCGTATGTGGGATTATCTGAAAGAACTTTTAAAGATCTGTAAATAATCCATATCTATCCAGCGTTTTTTATGAATGCAACGTAATATTAAAAGACAGCTTTTCAAACTTTCAAATCTGAAAAAGCTGTCTTTTCTCATTTTTATTTTATTCTTATTTCACAAGAAATACATCTGCATTTGTCACCCCGAGCGCCTCTGCCTCTGCGTGATTATTTACATAGATGTCAATGTGGTTTCCCTGAATTGCACCGCCGCAATCCTCAGCTGTAAATATATGACCTCCGATGATCACTTTCGTTCCGTAAGGAATAACTCTTGGATCAACCGCAATCGTCTGACCTTCTACCACCGGCGTTCCTGTTGCTGTAATTCCGTCAGCTTTATTTTTACTGTTTCTTCCGCCGTTTTATATTGTTCTTACCCTGGTGTCGTGATCTGCTGTTTTGTCTCATCGCTGTTATCGAGATTCTTCTTGTATAGATTAATATACATTATTTTTGATTATACGCTTCCTGCTTTTAAATTTCCATCCTGTTATTACTTTGTTTTTATCATTTTCATAAAAACTCATAAAAATACGCTGTCTTATTACTAAAATTTTTGGTATCTGCACAGCAAAAATGCGTCTGAATAAGTTTAAAAACCATACTCCGACGCATCCTTGATTTTCTTATTTTCTTTCGTTATTCTCGAATATTACATATCCAAAGGATATTTTGCAGTCAGCTCTGCAACCATTCCTTTGACTTTTTCAATATTGTCTTCACTTTGAAGTACCAGTGCGATGCACTCTGCGATCACATCCATATCTTCTTCTTTTAATCCTCTTGTTGTAACTGCAGGTGTTCCAAGTCTGACACCACTTGTCACGAACGGAGATCTTGGATCGTTCGGTACCGTATTCTTGTTACATGTGATGTGTGCGGCATCCAGACGTTTTTCCAGTTCTTTACCGGTTACCTCTTCGCCTCTTAAGTCAATCAACATCAGGTGATTATCTGTTCCGCCGGATATGATCTTTACACCACGACCCATCAGACCTTTGCTGAGTGCCTGTGCATTTTTGATGATCTGCTTCTGATATTCTGCGAATTCAGGCTCCAGTGCCTCTTTAAAGCACACAGCCTTTCCCGCGATCACATGTTCCAGTGGACCTCCCTGAATCCCCGGGAATACAGCTTTATTAAAGTTGAACTTATCTGCTGCTTCCTGATTGCAAAGAATCAGACCTCCTCTTGGTCCGCGCAGTGTCTTATGTGTAGTAGTTGTAGTTACATCTGCATACGGGATCGGACTTGGATGAAGTCCTGCTGCAACAAGTCCTGCGATATGTGCCATATCAACCATAAGGTATGCTCCTATTTCATCTGCAATCTCACGGAACTTTTTGAAATCAATGATTCTTGCATAAGCACTGGCTCCCGCAATGATCATCTTTGGTTTTTCTTTCACTGCGATCTCACGGACTTTATCATAATCGATCACGCCTTCGTCGTTCACTCCATACGATACGACGTTGAAATATTTACCGGAAATATTAACCGGAGAACCATGTGTCAGATGTCCGCCGTGATCCAGGTTCATACCCATAACTTTGTCTCCGGGCTCCAGCATCGCAAAGAATACTGCTAGGTTTGCCTGTGCGCCGGAATGCGGCTGTACATTGGCATAATCACAGCCGAATAACTTCTTTGCTCTTTCTCTTGCAAGATCTTCCACTACATCCACACACTGACATCCACCATAATAACGTTTGCCCGGATAGCCTTCTGCGTATTTATTTGTAAGCGGACTTCCCATTGCTGCCATGACCGCTTTACTTACCCAGTTCTCCGATGCGATCAGTTCCAGATGCGAATTCTGTCTCTCCATCTCGGCCTGAATGGCATCTGCAATTTCACTGTCTGCTTTTTTAATTTCATCAAATGCGTACATACTTGAGTCCTCCTGGTTTGTTAAAAATTTGATTTGTTTAATATGGTAGCACTTTACCACGGTGAATGCCAGCATTTTTTTGTATATTTTTCAATACCTGTCAGATTTACAGAACCTGCCGTCACCGGTTTTCCATAGATACTTCTAGACACAAAGAGGAAACCCCTGATGAAATTAATCATCAAAGGTTTCCTTTAATTTATCCATAAATCCTTTTTTCTTTTTACCTTTATGCTCTTCCGTCTTGTCACTCTTTTCTGTTCCAAGAGAATTGCCTGTCAGTTCATCGAATTTACGAAGTGCTTCTTTTGCTTCGGCACTTAAGTGTTCCGGTGTCTGGATAACAAGCGTTACATAATGATCGCCGCGAACCTGTGCATTTCTAAGAGATGGAACTCCCTTTCCTTTCAGACGTACTTTTGTATCTGTCTTGGTTCCCGGTTTTACAGTATAGATTACTTCTCCGTCTACCGTCTTGATACGGATATCCGCACCAAGCGCCGCCTGTGCAAATGTAATCGGTACCGTTGAGAAGATATGCATATCCTGACGCTGGAAGATCGGATGTCTTGATACCACGACCTCTACCAGAAGATCTCCTCTTGGTCCGCCGTTTACACCTGGCTCACCTTTTTCACGGATACGCACACTCTGACCATTATCAATACCTGCCGGAATGGATACGGATATCTTCTTCTTGCTGGCTACATAACCTGTACCTCCGCAATCCGGACATTTTTCCTTAATAATCTTACCAGTTCCCTGGCAATCTGGACAGGTCTGTACATTCTGTACGGTTCCAAAGAAAGACTGCTGTGTATATACAACCTGACCTTTACCGCCGCATTTCGGACAAGTCTCCGGAGATGTTCCCGGTTTGGCACCTGTTCCGTTACATTTCGGACATGGGTCTTTTAATACAACATCCAATTCTTTCTCGCATCCAAATACAGCCTCTTCAAATGTGATCCTGACACTCTTCCGGATATTCATACCTTTCATTGGTCCCTGGTTCGCACGTCCGCCTCTGCGTCCGCCGCCGAACAGATCTCCGAAGATATCTCCGAAAATATCTCCAAAATCAGCACCGTTAAAATCGAATCCGCCATATCCGCCACCTGCTCCTGCACTTCCGTCAAAAGCAGCATGTCCAAACTGATCATACTGACGACGTTTTTCCGGATCGCTCAAGACTGCATATGCCTCAGAAGCTTCTTTGAACTTCTTTTCAGCTTCAGCATCACCCGGATTCATATCCGGGTGATACTTCTTGGCAACCTGTCTGTATGCTTTTTTCAAAGTTGCTTCGTCAGCATCTTTACTGACCCCAAGCACCTCATAGTAATCTCTTTTTGACTCTGCCATTTCCTATTCCTCACTTAATGTTCTTAGACTTCTTTGTAATCTCCGTCTACGACATCGTCGCCCTGGAATCCTTCTGGTGCCGGACCTGCTCCTGCTGAAGCATCTGCCTGAGGACCTGCTCCCTGAGCTCCCTGAGCTCCTGCTGCTGCACCAGCCTGCTCATACATCTTTGTGAAAAGCTTCTGAGCACTTTCTGTCAGTTTTTCTTTACCTGCTTTGATCTCAGCAACCTGCTCGTCTGTAAGAGTATCTGTATTTGCTTTTTCCAGTAACTCTTTCAGAGCTTTGCAGTCAGCTTCTACTGCTGCTTTATCTGCACCGTCAAGCTTATCGCCAACTTCCTGCAGAGCTTTCTCTGTCTGGAATACCATAGCGTCAGCTTCATTCTTAGCATCAATTCCTTCTTTACGTTTCTTATCCTGAGCTTCGAATTCAGCAGCTTCTTTTACAGCTTTGTCGATATCTTCATCAGACATGTTAGATCCTGCTGTAATTGTGATGTGCTGTTCTTTTCCGGTTCCAAGGTCTTTTGCAGATACATTTACGATACCATTTGCATCGATATCGAATGTAACTTCGATCTGAGGGATTCCACGTGGAGCCGGTGCGATTCCGTCCAGTCTGAACTGTCCGAGGGATTTGTTATCTCTTGCGAACTGTCTCTCGCCCTGTACTACATTGATATCAACGGCTGTCTGGTTATCAGCAGCTGTAGAGAAGATCTGGCTCTTCTTTGTAGGAATTGTTGTATTTCTCTCGATCAGACGAGTAGCTACGCCACCCATTGTCTCGATAGACAGTGACAGTGGAGTTACATCCAGAAGAAGGATGTCGCCGGCGCCTGTATCTCCTGCAAGTTTACCACCCTGAACAGATGCTCCGAGTGCTACACACTCATCCGGGTTCAGAGATTTGCTTGGCTCTTTACCTGTCAGACGTTTTACTTCTTCCTGTACTGCCGGGATACGTGTAGATCCACCAACTAACAGTACCTGACCAAGTTCAGAAGCTGTGATGCCAGCGTCTGATAATGCTCTCTGTACCGGCTCAGATGTCTTCAGTACAAGATCATGTGTCAGTTCATCGAATTTTGCTCTTGTAAGGTTCATATCAAAATGTTTTGGACCTTCAGCTGTAGCTGTGATGAATGGAAGGTTGATATTTGTTGTTGTTGCAGATGAAAGTTCTTTCTTAGCTTTCTCAGCTGCTTCTTTTAATCTCTGAAGTGCCATCTTATCTGTAGATAAGTCAACACCCTCCTGTTTCTTGAATTCAGCGATCATGTAATCTGTGATCTTCTGGTCGAAGTCATCTCCACCAAGTCTGTTGTTACCGGCTGTAGATAATACTTCGATAACTCCGTCACCAATCTCGATAACTGATACATCGAATGTACCACCACCAAGGTCATATACCATGATCTTCTGTTCTTTCTCGTTGTCAAGTCCATATGCAAGTGCTGCTGCTGTCGGCTCGTTGATGATACGTTTTACATCAAGACCGGCGATCTTACCAGCATCCTTTGTTGCCTGACGCTGAGCATCGTTGAAATAAGCAGGTACTGTGATAACAGCCTCTGTTACTTTCTCTCCGAGGTATCCTTCTGCATCTGCTTTCAATTTCTGAAGGATCATTGCTGAAATCTCCTGTGGAGAATATTTCTTATCTTCAATTGTTACCTTATAGTCGGTTCCCATCTCTCTCTTGATAGAAGAGATTGTTCTCTCTGCGTTTGTTACTGCCTGACGTTTTGCAGGTTCTCCGACAAGACGCTCACCAGTCTTTGTAAATGCAACTACAGATGGTGTTGTTCTTGCGCCTTCTGTGTTGGCGATAACTGTCGGCTGTCCACCTTCCATTACGGCTACGCAACTGTTTGTTGTTCCTAAGTCAATACCTATAATTTTACCCATGATAAATTTCCTCCTGTATTATTCTTTATTCTGATAATTGTGAATATGCTTGTTTCTAGTTTGCTACTTTTACCATGCTGTGTCTTACGACCGAATCACGGTATGTGTAACCTTTCTGAAATTCTTCGGCAACAATATTTTCACCAAAGTTTTCATCTTCCACATGCATCACCGCATTGTGGAAATTCGGATCAAACGGCTGACCTACTGCTTCAATAGGCTTCACCTCTATTCCTTCAAGTGTGGTAACCAGGTGTTTGTATACCTTTTCCATTCCCTGAACGAACGGATCTTCTTTTTCTTCTTCCTTTACCGCATCTAATCCTCTTTCGAAGTTATCTACAACCGGAAGAATCTTTTCTATGATATCTTTCGCTCCAACTTCATACATCTGGGACTTTTCCTTTTCTGTACGTTTGCGGAAGTTATCAAACTCTGCCATCTGACGAGTAAGCTTATCTGTCAGTTCTTCTATCTTCTCGTCCTTTTTATCTTTCTTTTTACCAAATAATTTTTTGCCAGTTTTCTTTTCTGCATCCTCTTTGGCTTCTTCGCTTCCGGCTTCTTCGGAAGTTTCTTCTGTCTCCTCCGCCTCAGCTTCTGCAGATTCAGTCTCAGCTGCAGACTTTTTGGCTTCTTCCACAGCTTCTTTTACCATATCTTCCTGGCTTTTTTCCTGCTTATTCTCCAAGGGTTATTCCACCTTTCTATCATTCTTATGAAACATCTGATCCAGTTCTGTCTGGAGACGCTTCATAGATTTTAAAACATGCTCATAATCCATACGTTTCGGTCCGATAATTCCTATCGTTCCTTTCATACCATCTCCCAGCTCATACGTTGCGGTTACCACACTGCAGTCCCGCATGGTCTGTACCGGCGTCTCATCACCGATATATACCTGGATTCCGGTATTGTCTTCCTTTGCCAGGGTCTGGGTTACCAGCTCGGATAACTGCTGTTTTTCTTCAAATGCACTGATGATCTCCTGTGCACTCTGGTTATCACTCAGCTCCGGATATTTAAAAATGTTCGTTGCACCGCTTGTATAAATCTGCATGTCATCATCCAGATGAATGGCATCCGCAACTGCATCCAGAACATATCCGACTACCTGACTGTGGATTCCTGCCTGCTCTTTCAATCTGGCGATCAGACCCAGGTTGATCTCTTCAATCGCCATGCCGTTGAGTGTTGTATTCAGCAGCATGTTTAACTTCAGCAGATTCTCATTACTGATCGGTTCGTCAATGTTGATGATCTTGTTCTTGATCACATTGCCGCCCAGTACAATAACTGCGATCACCTGTTCCTCATCTACCATAGACAACTGAATGAACTTAATCTTATTCGAATTGTTCATCGGAGTGGAAACCATCGTTGCATAATTCGTATTCGTTGCAAGAACCCTTGCCGCCTGTTTCAGAAGCTGATCCATCTTGTCAGCCTTATCAAGCATCTGCTCCTGCATCTCATTTAATTCCTGCTCTTTCTCCTCCATCAGCATGTCTACATAGAGCCTGTATCCTTTGTCCGAAGGAATACGTCCTGCCGACGTATGAGGCTGGATGATATATCCCATCTCTTCCAGATCAGCCATCTCATTACGAATCGTTGCTGAACTTAAATTCAGATCCGTGTATTTGGAAATTGTTCTGGAACCAACCGGTTCTCCCGTCTCCAGATAATTCTGAATGACTGCATGAAGTATTTTCAGTTTTCTTTCACTCAGTTCTTCATGATTTATCACCGGTACCTCCTCCTTTCGGCTTTAGGTTATTAGCACTCTTTATATCCGAGTGCTAACACCTTTCGACTATTAAGATAGCACTCCCGCATATTTTTGTCAACACTGTTTAGATATTTTTTAGAAAGAGAATACTCCGGTCAATAAATAACATCCCGGAATTACTGATTCTTCCGAATATACTGCATCCACTCTTTAATCTCCCTCTCATGCCCATTCTCACTCGGTACATAGAATTTTTCTCCGGCGATCTCATCCGGAAGATATTGTTGTTCTACATAATGATGTGGATAATCATGGGCATATTTATACCCTGTACCATGTCCAAGCTTCTGCGCCCCTTTATAGTGCGCATCCTGCAGATGTGACGGAACCGTTGTCTTTGTGCGTTTCACACTTGCCATTGCATCAAAAATTGCATTGCATGCAGCATTACTCTTTGGAGCAGTCGCTACATAAGTGACTGCCTGTGAAAGGATGATCTGTGCTTCCGGCATACCGATCCTTTCGACCGCCTGGGACGCAGATACTGCTACCGTAAGCGCCATCGGATCTGCATTTCCGACATCTTCCGATGCACAGATCATAATACGTCTGGCTATGAACTTGATATCTTCTCCTGCATACAGCATTTTTGCAAGATAATACACTGCTGCATCCGGATCAGAGCCACGCATACTTTTGATAAATGCAGAAATCGTATCGTAATGATTATCCCCGGTCTTATCGTATTTGACTACCCGTTTCTGAATACATTCGGACGCAACATCCAGTGTTATATGAATCTTTCCGTCTGCCCCCCGTTCTGTTGTCAGGATACCAAGTTCAACCGCATTTAATGCACTTCTGGCATCCCCTCCGGAAATATCTGCAAGAAATTCCAATGCATCTTCCTCTATCACTGCCTGATAACTTCCCATACCTTTTACCGTGTCATAGACCGCTCTCGTGATCAGCGTCTTAATATCTTCTTTTGCAAGCGGCTGCAACTCAAAAATGCTCGATCTGGAAAGAAGCGCCCCATTTACTTCAAAATACGGATTTTCCGTCGTTGCACCGATCAGGATGATCGTACCATCCTCCACAAACGGAAGCAGATAATCCTGCTGTCCTTTATTAAATCTGTGGATCTCATCTACGAACAGGATGGTCTTCTTACGGTACATTCCCTGCATCTCTTTTGCTTTGGCAATCACTTCTTCCATATCTTTTTTACCCGCAGTCGTTGCATTGATCTGGGTAAATTCCGCACTGGTCGTGTTGGCAATTACTTTGGCAAGCGTGGTCTTCCCAGTTCCCGGAGGGCCATAAAAAATGACTGAGCTTAATTTGTCCGCCTTGATCGCCCTGTAAAGCAATTTGTCTTTTCCTATAATATGCTGTTGTCCCACTACTTCTTCCAATGTTGTCGGCCGCAGTCTGGATGCAAGCGGAGCTTCCTTTTCCATGTTCTGCTCCCGCATGTAATCAAATAAATCCATTCTTTCATCTCCATTTAGTTGAACCACAAGAGTACAACTCTAATTCATTATCAATTCATCGACTGTTACAAATTCAAACCCTTCTTTCTGCAAAATATCCACTATACGTAGTGCTGCATTCACACTAGATTCATAACAGTCATGTAATAAAATAATATCATTTTCCCCCGCCTGCGTCACTACTTTATTGATAATTTCGTCTTCATTGTCCGTTGTCCAGTCCAGCGGATCTATGGTCCACAACACAGGCATGACATCCAGTTTCCTCTCCAGATTTTTCTGCCAAACTCCAAACGGCGGTCTCATATAAGAGACTTCCTCTCCGGTAATTCCGGTGATCACTTCATTTGTCATCAGTATTTCTTCTTGTGCCGTCTCATCCGGAACCCGTGTGATTTCCACATGATGATAGGTATGATTACCTATCAGATGTCCTTCTTCAGCTTCCCTCTTTACCAGTTCCGGATTATTTTTTGCGTTTTCTCCGATCAGAAAAAATGTTGCTTTTACATTCCGCTCTTTCAATCCATCCAGAAGCTGCGGAGTCCATGCCGGACTTGGTCCGTCATCAAAGGTAATTGCAATCTTTGGATCCTCTTTTATCATATTTGATGCAACATACCGAATGGCTTTTTCATTCTGTTCCGTATGCATGTTATGAACTTTCACCGTTGTCTTATCTTCCACCCGCACCATCCTTGTCACAAGAAAACAGATTCCAACTATGCAAATGAACAAAACAAATGCTTTCTTTCTCTTCTTACGCCATTTATATATTGCAGCAGATTCATAATCCCGATTTAATTCCATGCTGTCCCCACATACCACCATTTCATTTTACTATATGCAAAGACAGAAAATTCCATGCTCATACCCTTATTTCGAACGCATGGAATTTAAAAAAAGCGTCAGCATTCTGACGCCCTAGATTTATTTTGTTTTTATTTCTTTCGTTTTCGCGATGCCGCTTTTCTTCCCGACGCAGAAAGCTTTCTGACACTCCATCCAAATGTTCCGAGAGTCTTTCCCAATGTCAGGTATTCTCCGTGAGAATATGCCAGAAGTCCGGCCTTTCCCAGCTGTAGTCTTCCCTTTTTATCCAGATATTCTTCTCCTACCTGAACAGCCTCTACTTTTGCCAGAAACATATGATGCGAACCAAGTTCTTTTATCTCTGTTACTTTACACTCAATGTTCACCGGACATTCTTCTATGATCGGTGCATGATCAAGCTTTGACGCTTTGCCGGCCGTCAGATGCATCTCTTTCCATTTGTCGACATCACGACCGGAACGTACACCGCACCAGTCTGTTGCCTTTTTCAGCTTCTCGGTCGTCAGATTTACTACAAACTCTCCGCTGTCTTTCAAAAGATTGTACGAATATCGTTCCGGTCTTACAGATATATACAGCATCGCCGGATTCGTACATACTGTTCCTGTCCACGCAACTGTTATGATATTCGATCTGCCGGATTTATCTGCAGTACTTACCATCACAGCCGGAAGCGGATACAGCATATTCCCCGGTTTCCAGATCTGCTTTGCCATGTCTTCTCCCCCGCTTCCTTTACTGCTGTAATTCACTTACCAAAGTCGGTATCAGCTGTTTCTTTCTGGATACCACACCCTTTAAGATCATCTTCTCCGTGTTTTCTTTCAGGTCAAATGCATCAATGATATACTCTTTTGCCCTTGCCCCACAGCATAACAGTTCTGTCGACTCATCCAGAATGTCTGTCAGCATAAAGAACACCATCTGCACTCCATTCTTCTCCAGTACTTTCGGAAGATATGGTGTCAGCATCTCTTTTACTTCCTGCAGTTCCTCTTTACTCATGGAATTCAACTGTCCTACGCCAAATACCATATCATTGACTGTAAACTGCTTAAAATCCTGGAAGCAAATATCTTCTGCTGTCTTTCCGGCAAGGCTGCTTCCTGCCTTGAACATCTCCTGTGCCTGTTCTTCCAGATTGATACCCGCAATCTTCGCCAGTTTTTTGGCAATCTTTTCATCCAGCGGTGTGCAGGTCGGTGAACGGAATAAAAGTGTATCTGAAATAATTGCCGAACACAGAAGTCCTGCAATTGTCGGCTTGATCTCCACATCATTTTCTTTGTACATCTGATATACAATCGTTGCGGTACATCCTACTGGCTGGTTACGGAAGAACACCGGTCCCATTGTCTCTATATTTCCCAGTCTGTGATGATCGATGATCTCCACAATCTCTGCTTCTTCGATACCGTCTACAGCCTGATTCTTCTCGTTATGATCTACCAGAATTACTTTCTTCTTACTTACATTTAAAAAACGACGTCTGGATATGAAGCCCCTGAACTTTCCATGTCTGTCAATGATCGGGAAATCACGGTACTTCTTCTTTGCCATCACTTCCTTGATATCTTCCACATAATCACTCATATGGAAAGAACTCAGAGGTGCCTTCGTCATAAAGCGCTTAACCGGGACACTCTGGTTGATCAGTCTTGCCGCGGTAAATGTATCGTGTGGCGTACTGATGATCACCGTACTCTGTTCATCTGCACGCTTGATCACTTCTTTTGAAACCTCCGCATTCTGGCAGACAACCATGCAGCTTACATCAATATCCAGGGCACACATCTGTGACTCTACACGGTTTCCAAGAATCACCAGATCATCCTTTTCAATAAATTCCTGCATCAGTTCCGGACTGGACGCACCGATTGCCGCTTTCCCTTTGGTAAAATATCCGTGTTCATTACCGGTTACCATCTCTCCATCCAGTGTATTCATAATGTTACGGTACTGTGTTTTTGCTTTGGAAAGGATCATGTTATCATATACATCCATATAAGATGTTGCAATATCTCCTGTGGAAATCACACCAAGAAGCTCTTCGTCTCTTAATATAGGAATGGTCTTGATATTATTCTCCTTCATCTTTATCCATGTATCTTTCATAGATACATTCGGACCGACACCATCAATCTGATGGATATCCATATCCTTTACCTGCAGTTTTACATTTTCAAGAAGTGTCGGTACTTTTACCCCAAACTTCTGCAATACATAATGTGTCTCTTCATTTATCTGACCGGCTCTTTTGGCTACATAATCATTACCGGTTATTTCTCTTTTTAAATTCGCATAAGCAATTGCCGAACAGATGGAATCCGTATCTGGATTCTTATGTCCCACAACGTATATTTTTTCTTCTTTTTTAGCCATCTTTTATCTTTCACATCCTTTTGCTTATATCCTTCAAGTATTAAGCTTGCCATCTTTTTGAAGTTTCGTCAACCTTTATTTCCATGTATTTCGTATTTTTCTTTGAACAATATTATGGTTCTATGCTATACTAAAATTAATACTGGAGAACATGTTATTTGCATGTTCTTACTATTACTAAGAAGGGAATTATTACACTATGAGCGAAGAATTATTACACGAACAAACACAGACAGAAGCAGCTGTTACAATGGCTGACCTTGAGGAACATTTCGATGATGCAAATCCATGGAACGTAGTAAAATCTTATATGGAAAAAGGCACGATCCTGCCTGTAAAAGTAGAAGGAATCGTGAACGGCGGAGCCATTGCCATGATCGAGGGAATCCGCGGATTCATTCCTGCATCCAGATTATCTCTTTCTTATATCGAAGATCTGGAAACATATCTGTTAAAAGATATTGAAGTCAGGGTCATTGATGTAGATGAAGCCAATAACCGTCTTGTGCTCTCTGCACGTGAGATCCTACAGGAAAAAGCAAGAAAAGAAAGAGAAGCACGAATTGCAGCTGTTAAAGTCGGCAGCATAGTAACTGGTACGGTAGAAAGTCTTCAGAACTACGGCGCATTTGTAGATCTCGGCGACGGACTCTCCGGACTGGTACACATCTCCCAGATCAGTTTAAAACGGATCAAATCACCTTCTGATGTGTTAAATGTCGGAGATGAGGTAAATGTAAAGATCATCGGCGTAAAAGACGGTAAGATCAGTCTCAGCATGAAAGCTCTTGAAGAAGAGAAAAAAGAAGAAGAGGAAATCCATGTAGAGATTCCTAAAGCTGAAGAGATTGGTACAAGTCTCGGAGATTTATTCAAAGGGTTGAAATTAGATTAGTTGGGATTTAATTCAGGAAGGCTGTGGATACCCGAACCGGAATAAAGCTTGGAAAGGCGTTCCTGCTCAGGTTCCATCGGCGGGTCAATTCTAAAGGGGCAAAATTCTGCTAAAAGCAGGCTTTCAAAATTTGAAACTCGGCATACGCCTCAGACAGTCAAATTTTGAAAACCTAACGCAGAATTTTGCCCCTTAAGAATTACCAACGCCTCTTTCACATTCACTGGAACGCCTTTCCAAGTTTTATTCCGTGTGTATCAAATGCCTTA
>ERZ506993.307-NODE-307-length-32076-cov-4.85366_pt1 | contig 32076 bp, 29 predicted proteins | sample MGYA00513167_ERZ506993 | MGnify/ENA metagenome assembly ERZ506993 | reverse complement strand
TAATTTTTCATAGGTTTATGGAGGTCGCTAGTGCAACTTACATGCAAAGTTCAGACTCAATGGAAACAGCGATCAATCGCTGGTTTTCCGGGCGGATATAGGACAGCTCCACCGCAGGCATAAAGCCCAGCTTTTTGGCGTCCGTCATATCCAGGAGCTCCGGGACAAGAGAATTAAGCCGGATATAACGCATGACTTTTTTATAGTTCATATCGTGATCCGCACCCACAATCTCAACAGAGCGTTTCCCCAGGGCCTGCTCCTCCTGGCTGTTGCCGGGGCGGGCCCCCTGGTGCTTGATAGCCTCCACCTCCAAATCCAGCAGGCGGGCCAACTCGCTGGGGAGGGGCTCCCCGCGCTGTTTGTTGCTGTTCCGCATTTCCCGGACGGCTTCAAAGTCCGTCATGTTGCGGACAATACAGGGCATTTCATCCAGCCCGGCCCGTTCACTGCCATGATGACGGCGGTGGCCCGCGATGATCTCATAGCCCTGGCCGTCCTTTTCCGGGCGGACGGTGGCGGGGGTCATAACGCCATGCTCCTTGATCGTCCCCACCAGGTCATCCATCGCCTTATCGTCCTGCACCTTGTAGGGATGCTCCCGGAACGTGTGGAACGCATGGAGCTCGGACAATTTCAAATAGACAACCTTGCCCTCCTCAACCGGGCGGGGCGGCTCGGCTGGTGTAGGCGGCAGGTTGATCTCCGGGACAGGGGCCGCCGCAGCTTTGACGGGCCCGGCCTTGCCCTTTGGCGGAGACTTGGGCGGGCCCATCCCGCCGGAGCCCTTTTCCGGGGTTTTCTTTTTACTTTGGGACACTTTGTCTCGCGTGGACGGCTGAGCCTCGGCGCGGGCCGCCTTGTCCCCCTTGGGTGGGCGGCCTGCGCGGGGCTTGGCCGTCTTTTCCGCTTTTGGAGACTTCGGCTCCGCCTGTTCCTTTGGCGGACGGCCCCGGCGCTTTTCCGGCTTTTCCGCTTCAACGGCGGGAGCCTTGCCGCCCTTATCATCATCACCCCGCACATCCGACAGGTTGATGACCTTACCAGACGGAGCAGGGCCGCCCTCGCCCATACCGGGGAGCGTCACCTGTTCGGCCTGTTCCGGCGCGGGCGGTGCGCCGGGCCCATCCGGGGCTGGGGACTCCGGGAGCTTTTCTCCCTCCGGGCCCTTGTTCAATGTTTCATCTGCCATTCGCTAACCTCCTTTTTTGTGGCATGAAAAAAGGCCAGACCATACGGCCCGGCCAGCGAAAAATATTCCCCCTTTCCATTTTTAATTTTTGATTGATACCACTCCTTTCCCTGTCGAGCCATGAAAAAAACGCCCCTTTTGTTGATACAAAAAGTGGCGTTTTAGTGTAGGTTGGCTCGGTTTTTGTTGTGATTTATTATTATACCTTTGTCAAAGACGGTTACTTATCAGGTAAAAAAATTTGAAACCCAGAAAATATTTTATAATAGTTCCTCGCCCGGTTCCTCCGGCGGCATGGTTTATGGCCAATTAACCAGTACCGGGACGCTTACGGAGAATCAGAAACTGCTTGATGTGACCCTTGAGATTAAGAATACGGAAGAAATAGCGGCCACCTCCTCGATAGTTTCTAAAACCTATTCTGTTTTTGCAAAGGGAGGTGACAACTATGTTACCATGGGACTGGTGGATAAAACGCCTCTCCCGGAAGGAAATTCCATATCGGCAGGCGGAACCATAAAAGTTGAGGCTGAGTTAGGCATGAGCAGCTATCCTTACTCTAGTACAACAGCGATTCAAGAACCTGTTTATTATCTGCGTCTTCCCAAAGGTGAATTGTCACTGATTGAGAGCTCTGTTTCAGTGAATATTTCCGGGATTTCGCCTGTTATACAGAGTTCCCATGAAGAAAGCGGGTATCAGATTATTCCAATTACTCTTTCCGGGGCTCAGGTACTGATCGGCTATTATGATGAACAGCTTAGTAAGAATGGAATTGACGGTAAGGGAACCATAAAACTATCTTTTACGCTTAAGGCGGCGTCTAATTTGTCATCGATCAGACGCTATAATCTGCGGGATTTAGTTTTGGTTTCTGCCAAGGATGCGATGCTGAAAACACAGTCAGGAGGATGGAGCATATATAATTGTAATACTACGCTTGAAAATGATTCATTTAGCAAATCAAAGACATATATGTCGTACTCCTCAAGTCCTGAGATTCAAACAGCATTCACTGTTGCCGCAGCGGCGCCGATGATAAAATTTGGGGCAGAGATAAAAGGAGAGCAGGACAGCGAGTTCAGCAAAGAGTATACATTTATCGGTGATAAAGGGACGCTGGATTATCGGATTTCATTTGCCAATCAGGACTCAGGCTATGTTGATGCAGAGAAGTTTTTTTACATTATAGAATTACCCCAAAAGGGGGCTGCACTGTCAGAAAAGAGCGGGGGCAAGATGGCTGACTTTTCATTTTCGTTGAAAGGGCAGGTAACGCTGAAAAGTTCTTCAGACAAATATGAGGTAAGATACAGCACGGATGCAGACAGCAGCAAGTATAATAATGGACGTGCGGATTTTTCAACTGAGGGTGGTTACGCTGAATTTATAAACGAGAGTGAGGTCAATGATTGGAGTAAGGTGCGCTGCATTAAAGTTATAGTCAGGGAAATGGAAGGAGAGCGTAAAATTTTACCGGGAGAAAAATGTGCGCTAACGTTAAAACTGGATTGGAATGCGGAAAACGCAGCGGATGACGGAAGCTTTGAGTGGATGTCTTACGGTATGCAGAGATATGTGCTTGGAGAAAGATCTTCGGAAGGCTATACCCAGGCGAATGGGGTGACATTTTCCATACACCCTTACAAAATCGAAAAAACGGTTACATTAACGGGAGTTGTTGAAGGGAAAACGCCGGAGGGTGCCGTAAAGGAAATGAAGCTTATGGTTCCCAGCTACAGCACAGATATGGACTTAAAGCTGGCGCGGGTGACTGTAGAAGGCGTAGAAGGAAATAAGTTTGAGCTAGTAAGTACGGAAGAACTCGGGAATCATATGAAGGATTCCAGCGGCTGGGGAGATCAACACTTCTGCCTGAACGCTCAGCTGGGGAGTGGTACGGCACAGGATATATTGGAGCCGGCTGCAGAACAGGGAAGCCTGGTAAGCCTTGGAAACATACCACACGATGCAAGCGAAGGAACGCCTCTGTCGATTGCCTTATCCTGTACCATAGCATTATCTACTAACTCAAATGTGGGGAAGGTGACCGCGGTGTTTGAAACGGATGAGGCAGAAGGAAAAAAGGTCGAAATTACTGTGGTTATAAACATCCGAACGGTTGGGAAAACCATGGCTGACGGAGATATCAGCGCCAAAACCGGATGGGGGAAAAAATTTGCAGGTGTAGATGTGGGCCAATCCGACTCGCTGATCACCTCTGACAGTGCCATAAGTGTTGAATTCGATATCTTTAACTATTTGCAGCAGTATTATGAAATGCCTTATATAGAAGGAACATTTTCGAAGGACTTGAATATCATTATGGCCAATATTACGGAAAGCACGAAGCCGGACTATTACTTTTATAAAGTCGGAAATGAGACGACAACAAAAATAGAGCTGAGCTCCTTCTTAAATTTGAGCGATGGGAGCAGTCCGTTTGAACTGGGTTCACTTGGGATGGATAGTAAACTTGTGTTTGTAATAGATTATGCGCAGACCGAGAGCACGCCCTCGAGTGACTGTAAGCTAAAACTTGTATATCCTGTAAAGGCAGAGAATTCCTCCGCATCGGGTGCTTTTATGAGTGAGGAAGTTATGTGGCGTACCTCGAGCAGAAGAACGTTTATGATATCCTCTTCATCCAATGAGATACAAATGGAAAGCAAAGGGACGCTTCAGCTTCCGGTAACCATAAAAAGTGAGTCGCTTACCGGAAACGATACTTTTCATAAAAATGATTTTATCACCATTGCTTTTATGCTTTATGATGCTGAGGGAAAGACATTAAACTATCCGGCAGGTGCCTCTTTTCAATACGATGGAAAGAGATATGATACGGTGGAGAACAAAGGTCTGATTCCGGTAGCGCAGGTAAATACAATCGAGAAAGAGATCGCGGCCACCCTGTCAATGGACAAATGGGGGATAAAAGAGGGTACTTATTCAATAAAAGCCCAGGTTTACTGTTCGCCTCTGGAGGGGAGCATTGCACCCGGCGATCCGGAGACTGAGAAGGCGTTTTCATTAACAGTCGTGAAGGATAAAGACGAGAGTTACGGATTTAAGATAGCACAGACGCCTGAGAACAGCAGCCGTATTGTGAGTCAGGGAGCCAAACTTAGCTTTCATTTACAGGCAGCGGCCGGGATACAGAATCCAGAATTTGAGATACAGCTATATTCCAAAAAGGGGCAGGACTATGAATTGTGGAAAGGGGGAGCCATAGCTTATCAAATCACGGAGAGCGGATCGGAAAGAAGCGCTGAGGTTACAATGCCGTCAGCTTTGGCCCCCGGCACCTACCGAATCCTTTTTACTATGAAAATAGGGGAAGAGAGGTATCAGGTTCCATATAACATTATCATACAATAGTTTTTAACAGAAGGTGTTGCATTTTTTCTCAGATCAGGTGATAGCGCGCAAGCAGGTTTTCCACAACGGTGCCGTTCCTTTTTTTCAGCGCCTTCTTTTCCACCAGATTGGCGGGGAAGGGCAGATTGAATTCAATGGGGATGTTGCATTTTAATGGAAAATTATAAAGAGGAAGAAATATATTATGCTCGTATGAAAGAAACAGAAAGAAATACGCTTTCGCAAACGCCTATATATAATTTGTGGAAAAGAAGCAATGGTACGAATTTAAATACCGAAACTTATAATATAAACAGGGGGAATAAATAGTAATAATGATACTACGTTATGTTTTTTAGAATGTAAGACTCTCAGACTGCGAGATATTTGGATAGAATACTGAAAATAGCGGGATGAGTTTCCTGGTGTTTATAGATATATTTGATAAAAATAGGTTTGGCAAATTAATAACAATATGAGAAATTAACATCATCTTTATACATTCAGAGGGGATTGAGACTGTGTGCCTCTTGAGCAAACGAAAACCTGATACTACGGTAAAGATCTGGATTGATATGGAGGAGTACCGCCGGATCAGGGAGAATGAAGAGCAGGGATAACGCCTTACTGTCAATGAAAATAGTATAGGGAACCGAAGTTAAGAAGCTGTTGAAGAAGAATTGTAAGAGATTATGGAAAAAGCTCTGGACCTATATTTCAGGAAGGCGGTTTGAAGCTGTTTACAGAGAAGAATCTAAGTAGCATTGAACTGGCGTATTTTACCATTATCCGAGCGGATAAGTATGATGTGACAGTAATCTCCAGGAATATCGGTCATGTGTGGTATATCCATAATTCAGAATAGCCGACATCAGGGACGTGTGTTACGTTCCATTAACATAAAGTCACCCATCCTTATCATCTGCATGGCCAGAGTAATACACTCTGGCAGGCAATCCGCTCAATCCGGGAGCATGATATTTTCAGATGAATAGGCCACAACCAGTACATAGATAACATAAGCTGGCTTGTTTTTTATGGCGCTGAGGGAGATTTCCTGCAGCACTGTATTTTTAGGGATGGATTTGTCTGAATCCGGTATGACAGCAACCCATTTTATGGAATGTGATCTGTAGTAGTAATGAAACGAAGCTTTAACTGCTTTTTTATTGGATGACAGTTTGACGATAAAGAAGGTTGGCATGAAAAACTTAAGAAAACAGCTGGAACATTTAAGACTAGAAATAATGAAGTCGGAGTTTCTTGAGGGAAAAGTGTTTTTGGGGAGAATCAGTATTATAATACAAGCAAAGGGCAAAGCCCGGGAAAATGGCTTTGCCCTTTCGGAACTATCAACTTATTTTACTTCAGTTTTTTGAATTTACACAAACTTTGAAACAGTCTATGGAAAAATTTTATATTTTATTCAGGGGGTCCTGCATTACAAATATGTTTTTACCACATAAAAATTCCGTTTTCCAATAAACCTGTAACCGCCTCTATAAAAAAATAATCGCCATAAATCAATGGAACGTCCGTCTGCCTGCTGTGATAAGCCACACATCCCTGCGCCAAAAGTGAATCCGTCCGGATATCCCAGTTGCAATGTTTCTCATCCAGTGCTTTCAATATTTTGATTGCCGCATCTGTGTACATCTCTTTTTCTTCTGCAGCAACCTGCCTGCTTAACGCAAGCAGACCGCTGGCTGCAATCGCACCCGCACTGGTATCATATATTACCGGTTCTAAAGGAGCTCTGAAGTCACATAATGGTACATATCCGGTTGCCACCGTATTGGCAATGAAATAGTGGGCACAGCACTTAGCTGCTTCCAGATATTTCGTATTGCCTGTATGCAGATGCGCCAATGTCATCCCATATAACGCCCATGCCTGTCCCCTTGACCAGGAAGCCGAAGAGGAATACCCTTGACAGTCGGGGTATCCTACCAATTCACCCGTTTCCGGATCCAGGTTGGCTATATGATAAACGGAACCATCGCTCCTAAGCAGGTACTTCATAGCTGTATCTGTATGCATTATAGCTATATTTTTATATCTTGGATCTTTTGTATGTTCCGATGCCCAATACAAAAGAGGCAGATTCATCAGACAATCAATTATCATCCAGCCGCTTTTTTCACTGCTTCCTTCACATCCCCATGCACGGATAAATCCTCCTGCCGGATTAAATCTTCCTGCAAGTATGTTGGCAGCATGAAGTGCGTTTATACAGGAGCGTTTATTCCCTGTAATCCGATAATCTGCAACTGCTGAAAGCAGCCACAAGAACCCGGCATCATGATCTAAACCGACAAACTCTTCCAGCATCTGTTCCATCCGCTGTTCAACTGCTTCCGCATTTTTTTTGTATAGTTCTTCTCCGGTTGCTGTATACATCTGCCACAATATTCCGGGCCAGAATCCATTCGTCCACCATGCGATATTCTCTTTTCCCATATCATAATAAGCGCCGCCCTCCGGAATATAGGGTATTCCAGATCCTGTTCTTTCGCATTCCGCCTTTATTTTCAAGCAAAGTCTGTCATAAAGATTTTCCAGCCAAACCTGTTCTTCGTTTCTCATAAACTAACCTGCCTTTTTATACTCTATTCCTGTTTTGACTTATTTCTTATTCTTTAACAGCCCCTACCATAACGCCTTTTGTAAAATGCTTTTGTACAAAAGGATATACGCATAAAATAGGAACTGTGGCTACTATCGTTGTTGCATACCGGATAGTGGCCCCTATAGCCTCCGTGTCACCTGCTCCTGCGCCGGTCTGCATACTCTGTGTGGAAGAAAGCAGTATTTCCCGAAGTATTACCTGCAGGGGAAGTAATTCCCTGTTTCTGATAAGGGCAGAAGCCCAGAACCAGCCATTCCATTTTTCCACACCGTAATAAAGTACCATAACTGCCAGCGTTGCCTTCGACAGAGGAAGAACAATACTAATAAGAATTTTCCAATGGCTCGCTCCGTCAATCTGCGCTGCCTCTATGAGGCTGTCAGGAATGGATTCGAAAGAAGTCCTCAGAATAATCAGATTAAATGTATTTACAAGAAAAGGAATGATTAGTCCCCACAGGCTGTTAGTTAAATGCAGTTCCTTTAAATTCAGATATGTAGGAATCAGGCCTCCTGTAAAAAACATGGTGAACATAATAATCATCATTAGCGGTTTCCTGAATAATAAATCTTTACGTGATAACACATAAGCCCCCAAAGAGGTCATCAGAAGGCAGAGGATTACGCCAACCACCAAAATAAAGATAGTATTTTTGTAACCGCTGATTATATTGGGATTAGCAAACACCTTCCCATAAGATGCCAGTGAAAAACCTTTAGGCAGTAGCAAAGGGCCCATATGCCGCATCATGGCTCCCGGATTACTGATGGATGCCATAAGGCAGTACCACATTGGATAAAGGCAAAGCAGTACCAACGCAGCCAAGAAAATATAGTTAAATGTCTGGAATATATAAACTGGAGCCGATTTTTTTACTTTATTTTTTTTCATATTCATTTCCTTTCCCCTCCATTACCATAAACTTGTTTCTGTGACCTTCTTGCTCAGCTTATTGGCAACCACAAGAAGAATACAGTTGATAACGGAATTAAAAAGTCCTACGGCCGTCGAATAACTCCAGTTCTGTTCCAGTAAACCAGAACGATATATATAGGAAGAAATAATATCTGCCGTTTCATAGGTGGAGGAATTATAAAGAAGTATGGTTTTTTCATAACCCATATTCATCAGTGCACCAATACGCAGAATGAACATAATAATTACTGTAGGCATAATACCCGGCACTGTAACATGAAGCATCTGCTTCAGTTTTCCGGCTCCATCAATGGAAGCAGCTTCATACAGCTGTGAATCGATTCCTGATAATGCGGCCAGATATATAATTGACCCCCATCCCACTTCCTGCCAGATATCGGATATGATGTAGATAGTTCTGTATAAAGATGGATTCTGCAGAAGTGCGGAACGTTCTCCTCCAAAAAATACAATAATATCATTAATCAGCCCATCTGAAAGACAGAATTCCTTCACAATCCCGATTGCCACTACCATAGAAATAAAATGAGGAAGATAACTTAAGGTCTGTGCGACGGATTTAAATGGCTTGCAGGTAACTTCATTTAACAAAAGTGCCAGTACAATAGGTGCGGTAAAACAAAATATCAGACTGTACAGACTCAGTAAAAGGGTATTACGGATTAATCTGTAAAAATAGGGACTGTTGAAAAAACGGATAAAATTGTCGAATCCTACCCACGGACTGTCTGAAATCCCTCTGGCAGGTGAATAATTCATAAAGGAAATAATTACTCCATACATAGGCTTATACATGAAAAGGAAATAAAAAATGAATACCGGAATGATCATTAGATACAAGCTCTTATTTTTCCGCCAATCCTTTTTTACCCTTATTCCAAAATTACTTTCATTCTTTTTTTTCATTCCAATTACCTCTCACCATACGTCGTTGGAAGTGTTTTTCATCGGTATTCCCGATAGAAAACGGGAAGAAGCATCTCCTCTTCCCGTTTGATTCGCCGGATTATCTATTATTAAAGCGTTCCAATGCATTGTTCATGATTTCTGTAGCCCGTTCCAGTCCCAGTTGGTTCAGGGTTTCGATATATTTATCAAAGCCCGTTTCAATATCCTCAGTGCCTAAAATAAACTTTGATGTCATTTCTTCCACATAAGTATTCATTTCGTTGATAATCGTTGCATATTCCACACTTTCTTCTTCGGTAGGAGAGATGGTGGGAAGAGTTGTCTCATCAGATCCGCAGTCGTTCCATGTATACATGGCATCTCTTGCTTCACCGATGTTAAAATACTGAAGCTGATAGTCTCCTGACTGTACAAACGGTCCATTGTAGCAGGCCATGATATATTTGGCCATTGCCTGTCCCACCGGCCAACCATCTTCATTATTCTTAATAATATCCGTGTATACCGGTTTACCGTCTTCCATTGTATAGGAAATGCCTTCTTTTCCGAAGTTAAACATCATATATCCATCTTCGCTGTACCCATAATCCAGCACTTTTGCCGCAAGAACAGGATCTTTGCAGGTTCCGCCGATAGCAATGCCGCCATCAAAAAACTTGGTATTACGGAAACCGTACATAGGTTTGTCTCCCTTATTGAGTACGGGCCATTTGCATGCCGACAATTCATAATCAGGATTTTCCGGTCTCTGTAAAAGAGTTACCGTCTGGAGCGTTCCACCTGTCCATGCCATGGTCGCTCCGATTTTTCCGGAAGCCAACATGGTATTGGTCAAATCCTCCCCTCCCGAAAACATATCAGGATTCAGAAGTCCTTCCTGATACCATTGCTTCATTGTTGTAAGATAATCTTTATATGCTGCCTTGGAAGGACCATATACACATTTCCCATCATCCACAACGAAGGTTTCCGGCGTTCCCCAAGCATATCCAAAGGTCCTGCCTTTATCCGGGTAATACCAGGACAGAGGAATTTCAACACCGTTTTCTTTGAATGCAGTTAGTACATCATGCCATTCTTCAATGGTTTCCGGCAGTTCCAGTCTCAGATCATCCAAAATATCCTTTCTGATCATTGGCCCCATACAGGTACAGCCTTCATCAATTTCCTTTATGCTGGGAAAGCAGTAATATTTTCCGGAATCTGTCTTTACCTGCTTGTCCACATCCGGATTTGCTTCCAAATATGCTTTCAGGTTAGGACAGTAATTGTTAATCAAATCAGTAAGATCCAGGATAACTCCGTCTGCAATTGCCTTCTCAGGTCCACCGGGATAGGTGCTGGAATTAGACCATGTATAATGCCAGAAATCTGGATAGTTTCCATCAGCAATGATCAAATTGAACTGCTCCTTATCCTGCCCTGCCGTGGGATGCTGAAATTCGATTGTAACACCTGTATTTTCTTGCCACATCTTCGCAATTTCTGTGTCTCCCAGACTGTTAAAGTTTGCTGAGACATTTCCATTCAAAACACCCCAGTATGTAAATGTGGTATCTGTGTCGATGGGATATGTGGTCACTTCGGAAGCAGCCTCTTCAGAACCAATTTCCTGCTGTACCTGACCGGCAGATGACTGTGCATTATCCTCTGTATCCACTGATGTTTTTTCGCTTGCACAACCAGCCAAAAGTGATGCTGTCATGGCTAAAGTGAGTATAATACTACATAATTTTCTTTTCATATTTTCCTCCAATACGCCTCGTCTTATACAAAATTATTATTGTGTATTATTTAAAACCTTCTTAGAAATGTCAATTTTAAGCCTTTTTTAAAATTTACAAAACGTTTTGTTAATACACATTTTAGTCATATTACTTTATGATCATATTGCTTTTTGCATCCTTTTTATGTCATATTGTACACAACTCCCTATGGTACTTTTTAAGATGCAATCCTTATTTCAGCTGTACAAAAAAAGAGCGATTCGATTTGAACCGCTCTTCGATTTCCTATACTATAATATTTATTGTTATTTGATTAATCGTCTGTTCCCTGTATTTTTTTGGTGGAATCCCAAAGGTTCTGGAAAATGATTTGATAAAATGTGCATAATCCCGGAAGCCCGAGTCAAAGCAGGCTTCTGTAACAGAACGACCTTCCATAATAAGCTTCTGAGACAGAATCAGCCTCTTGGACAGCACGTAGTTCCACAGGCTATATCCGGTTCTTTCCTTAAAAATACGGCTTAAATAAGAACGGCTTATATTCAGTTGATCCGCGACCGACTGCACCGAAATATCTTCTGTCAGGTGACCTTTTATATATTCTACTGCTTCTCCGATAAGTGGAGACAGCTCAACATAATTTTCTCCTGTATTTTCATCTGATATCTGAAGCTTATTAAGTATCTGCATCAGAATGATATTCAGATAGGACTGCATTAAGATATCCGCCCCTGGCTGTTCCGGATTACTTACATATTTGTTTATTTCTTTTGCACGAATAAAAAATTCTTCAAGTTCCTCATCCGTAAAATGAATAAAGTGTGTTTTTACCCGTCTGAACATACTCTGCAGATTGGTACGCGGTGTAGACAGTTCTGTCAATAAATTATCTGAAATATGAAATACTATTCTCTCATATTCTTTATTATCATTTATATACGGCCTGTGGATCTCACCAGGCGCAATAACCGTAACATCTCCATGTTCCAATTTCTTCCTCATCTCATCAATAGCGAACTCGACTTCCCCCCTGATTAGAAAATGGATTTCATAAAAACGGGTATGAATATGAGTTCCATACTGAAACCGTTTGGTTGTTATCTTATGAACCAATTGGAACGAATTCTCAAAATCGGTGGTTTCATAGTTAATCGTTTTCTGAGTTATCGCCATTATTTCCATCGCTTCCGTTATTCATGAATTGTAGCTATTTTGATTATATCCATACTGCGTTCAGAAATCAATCACCTTATAAGTAACTGGTTTGAGTGTCAAAAGTCGGAATTAATTAGTGGCTGCTTATTTCAATCAAGCCTGTGGTATGAAACCTGGCCCGGACAATGAATGGATTAGACTTGCAGACGGATTGCCATGAAGCAGGATGGAAAAAAGCATGCTGATATGAAATGCAAAAAGCTTTCGGAAACGGTTTACTGCAGAGTACCTGATGGAAGCTAATGAATAAATATATTTTAGCCATTGCCTCCCCAACAGCAGAGCACTTGGTGAATTTCCCAAAGTGGATTTAGAGAAAACGCCCATGTTTGTTGTCTTTGACGTGGATGCTTATTTTAATTCCCGGACGGACAGCATTGTTAAGCCGCCCAAAAAATATTCATTGAATTCAGCCGGGATTATTGATGAAACGATGAGCAAGAATTCAGATTATGCATACACAGTATATACGGATCTGGAACTTCTGAAGGTACGGTTAAAGCAGATATTTAAGAAAAAGATAATCCCAGGGCGGCCAACCATGAAAAATGGAAAGCCTCTGCCCTATTTTGTTTATGATAGCATAGAAGTAAATGTGGACAATGTAAAGCATGTGAAAGAGGTGCTTACACTGCTGAATAAATCGGGGTATCAGGCTGTCGGCAAGATCGAATGGCTGGAACAGTCGGAAAAGCAATCAAAGATGATTCAGACTGTATTGGGCGGTATCGGAGCTGTATCCTTGTTTGTAGCAGCAATAGGAATTGCCAATACAATGGTAATGTCAATTTATGAGCGTACAAAGGAAATAGGCGTGCTGAAGGTTCTTGGATGTGATATGGGCAGCAACATCTCACGGATCCCCTCCTGGCTATCTTTAGCGGCGCTTATATTTGCAGCGTTGGTTGGAATAACAGCAGGGATTTTCCCTGCATTGAAAGCGATGAACATGAATCCGCTGGCGGCAATCCGGAATGAGTAAATGAAATCGGTCATCCATTTTGAAATATAGCTGATTCAAATACAATTTTCCCTTGCTGAACCCGATAGGTCATTACGCCGGATTTCTTTTTTGCCCTGTTTTGGAACACAATGCAGGCAATTTCCGCAACAGCTTCTTTTACGATTATTTTCGTATCGGGATCTGTCAGAGCATCAATTTCCACACTGGCTTTTTCCAGCAGATTGGAACAATAATATTCAATGGCTGCTGTACCATGGTAAGGCCGTTCACTCAGATTGGTTAAAATAATGGCGTCATCGGCATAGTCTTGCGGCAATGCATGAGCATCATGTTTCCTGAGGTTAGATAAATGTTTTTCTACAGTGGCCAGAGTTTCTGGATTTTCGGGAAAAGGGTGTGCCTTAACGCCAAGAGAGGGCATAGACAATGCAGTTTTCGCATAACCAGTTACATAAATGGCTTTATCATTTTCTATCATATAGGTAAAGGAGGCAAATGAAGAAAAGGGTTTTAAAGAGGCTAAAAGAGTGATGTAGCCGCCTTCACTCTGACGAAAAAGGATATCCAGTTTTTCAACAGCCGACTCCACATCCATTCCCAGCTTTGTTGCAAAAGTAAAAGCATTTCTCATGGTATCGGTAAGCGTATCATATCCCATAGTTCTTGTACGGCCATCCAGGCGGGTTATTGCCACGAGATCTTCTGAATAATCTGCTAAGGCCTCATCTAAATTTGAATTTTCCTTCATTTTCATCATAGATTCGATATGGTGGGTCATCAATTCTTCTGCAGTTCTGGACATTTTCTTCCTCCTGTATTCATGTACTTTGAATTATCATAGTATTGCCCTAAAAATGTTTACTGATAAAATTCCGGTTAATAAATGGCTCCTTTTGGGATTAATAAGCCACTGATTTGTCGAAATGGAATAATTGAGGCTTAAAAGTTCTCTTGCGAATATAATTACACATGTGTATATTAATGGATAGGGTAATGGAATTCAATTACCAGATTATTAAAATAATGTAGTAATACTCATATCCGTCAAATATGTGTATTATTTCGGAGGAAAATATGGAAACAAATATAGATCGAAGGATTTTAAAATCACAAAAGGCAATTCAGAATGCTTTCTTGGAAATGCTTCTGAAGGACGGGTTTGACATGATTACAATTAAAGAGCTTACAGAAAAAGCGGATATCAGCCGAAAAACCTTCTATCTTCATTATGTTGATAAATATGATTTATTAAATGCGGTTGTAAATAAACATCTGGAAGAACTGGGGATCATTTGTGAAAAGAAAAAAGATAAGGGGTTTGTTGAAGGCACGGTAATATGGTTCCGTTATTTTGAAGAGAGGAAGGCATTTTTCGCGGCGTTGTTTGCAACAGAGAGTACGGTAGCCTTCCGTAATCGTCTGCTGGATTTTATTATGAACCAACTGAATAATAAATTAGAAGAGAGTTCAGGAAAAAGAAATACGGAGGTTCTTCTAAAATTTATGGGAATGGCTGTTTTGGGGGTAGTGGAATCCTTTGTACTCGATCAATTTCATGGAGGGGTTGAAGAAATAGCCGCTCAGGTAGGAGAATTGCTGGAACAAATAATTACTTCACCTCAATGAGGAATAACCGCATATTCACCTTGGGAAAGTTCGGGTTCATTATTCTGATTGCCTGTGGAGCCTTCGTTGCTCTTCTGTGTTTGCGATAGCTTGATTGTCATTGTATAGATTGCCGTGGTTCAAATGAGAAAAAAGCAACAACAGAAGTATAACTACACCCAATACACAGATGATTGTAATACAAATTGCTCTTTTATTTTTCATTATCTTTGTCTCCCTCACATTCATCATCTTTTGAAGAAAACAATTCTTCCATATATCGCTTTGAAATTTTCAAATTTACCTGAACAGTGACTACGGCTGCAAAAAGCAGAACGGCAACAGGTTCTATCAATCATATCCATGTTTTTCCTGCAAAATATATTTAAAGTAAGCATAACTGGTATGCCTGGAAGAAATAGAATTATTACTTATAACAATATTTATTTAAAATATGACACACTGATGTCATATTCCTCATGATAAGATAAACCTGAAAATAAAGGAGGAGTTATATATGCCATTTGCTGAAATATGCATTTATCAGGTCAAACCGCAGAAGGTCGATGAATTTGAGGCGCTTATGTCTGAAGCCAAAGCTTTTTTGGAAAAGCAGCCGGGGCTGCTTTTGCTTCGGTTTGTGAAGAGAGAGTACCATATAGACATGGAGCAGATTAAAGAAGGACTGCCGCCTCTCAAAATCACGCGCATTGTAAAAAGTGTAAAGTATATGCTTTATTGGGAGTTTGATACGAAGGAAAGCTACGGGGCAGCGCAGAAAAATCTTTACGGCAGCTATTGGAAGCCGATGGAAAAATGCCTGATAGCGCCGCATGATAAATATTTAGGGGAGGAGCTGTTTTCGTGCCGCGAAAACAGGTAAAAAGAGGGATGATATGCAGATAGACAGACTGCTTCAGATTGTGTTCCTGCTGTTGAGCCATGAGTATATAACGGCCAGACAGCTGGCGGAGGAACTTAATGTTTCCACACGCACGATATACAGGGACATCAATATACTTTCGCTCGCGGGCATACCAATTACATCACAAAAGGGATATAACGGAGGACTGTCCTTACTGCAGGGCTTTTCATTGGACAAGTCCTATTTCACGCAGGCGGAGCAAAACAATATTATTCATGCATTGCAAATCCTGAAATCCTCCAATTATCCGGATGCTGATAAAGCCCTGAACAAGGTTGCCGGGCTGTTCAGCCATAATATGCAATCAGAATGGCTGGAGATTGATTTCTCATATTGGGGAAGCCCGGAAAAGGAGCGGCTCAATATTACGGCATTGGAGCGTGCAATCATCAATAAGTATGTGATTACCTTCACGTATTTTAATTCCGAGCTGACGATAACCAGTCAGGCTGTTGAGCTATTAAAAATGGTTTTCAAATCACACGCCTGGTATCTTGTCGCTTATTCCCGGAATAAAAATGCCATCCGTACTTATAAAATGTCCCGCATCAGGGAGCTTCAAATAACAAATCAATTGTTTGAACGCGAACTGCCGCAGGATTTTACCATTACTCCTGCTTATAAAGAGGATTATAATATTCCGATGTTTAAATTGCATTTTTCTGAGAAGATAGCATATAAGGTCTATGATGAATTTCAGGAAAAGTATATTAAAAAATTAGAGGACGGCACGCTGGAAGTATCTTTCAGATACCAGCTCAGTGACTGGACGTTCCTTTACCTGCTTTCATTTGGCGAGTATGTTGAAGTAATTGAGCCTGTTGAAGCAAGGGATATTTTAAAAGAAAAGGCAAAAAAGATACTCGCCATGTACGGATGAATTATAACTGAAACAGCAGTGTACAGTTGAATTTTGCCATATCTTTGGGAAAGTAAATTAATAAGAAAAAGGATACCGCAGGAAGGTATACGGGGAGAAAATAAAAAATGGAAGTTCAAAACAGAGAATTGTATTTACAGCATATGAATGATGAGTACAGGAGAAAGCATTATCCGGAAGGCTCCGTGTTTATGGCCCATAAGAAGGCGCAGAAAGGGGTCAATGCGGGCCTGAACCTGTTTATTTATAGGCGTTTTCCTGGCAGGCAGCGTGGCAGGGCTTGTATGGTCCATAAACAGGGTGCTGGAATTCATCCGGGATGAACAGGAGGATATGCTGGGAGTTGGAATCGGGATTTGTGTCTTTTTCCTTTTGCTGATTCTTGGATTCGGGACGCTTATTTTTGTAATGATAAAAGGTATGGGAAAAAGTGTGGATGACTGGATCCGCATCGTTGCAAAGACAGGCGGCCTGAGTGAACAGGAGGTGTTGGAATCAGCCAGGGCGCTCCAGGAAGAACTGTTGGGCCGTTGCCCCGGAATCGATACCGCCGGCGGCGCCGTACTGGCGGAGTGAGAATGAGAGGAGAATAATTGTATGAAAGCGAGAGACAAATTTAGATGAAATAATTTTTGTAAATAATAACTTTGTTTGTCACAACTGGTCAGAAACATTGTCTAATAAGGTATAATATAAAAAAATGGAGGTATTAGCATGCAAAATCAAGAGCCGGAATTGATTGACCAGGCGGTAAACGGCGATAAAAAAGCATTGGAAACTCTTCTTCTAAGTGTTCAGGATATGCTTTATAATCTTTCACTGCGAATGCTGGGAAGCCCTCGGGATGCAGAAGATGCCGTGCAGGAAATCATGATTAAAATCATTACACAGTTATCGACGTTCCGCAAGGAGAGTGCTTTTTCCACATGGGCTTACCGTGTAGCTGCAAATTATCTTATCAACTGTAAAAAGTCAATGTTTGCACAGCGGCCATTGAGTTTTGAATTTTATGGCGAGGACATCAATATGGGGTTTGTCCCAAATACAGAAGATTTACTGCAAGGGGTGGAGGAGGAAATACTGGCAGATGAATTAAAGGCTTCCTGCACCAATGTCATGCTTCAGTGCCTGGATCCTGAAAGCCGCTGTATCTATGTGCTGGGGCTGATGTTTAAGGCAGACAGCAGGGTATGCGGCGAAATCTTAGGGTTAACTGCCGAAGCCTACCGTCAGCGGCTTTCACGCATCCGTAAAAAGGTAGCTGCATTTTTAGGGGAATACTGTGGGCTTTCCGGTACAGGTAAGTGTAACTGTCAGAAACGTGTGGGATATGCAATCCTGACGCACAGACTTAATCCCGGGAATCTTGAATACAGCTCCCAGGAAAAGCTGGCTCATTCTGATACTGCAAAATTTACAGAAGCGATGGAAGAGATGGACAGACTGTCCGGTGTTTTCACTCAGCTGCCTCAATACCGCTCTCCTTTAGATGCAAAGAGTTTCCTTAAAAAGCTGCTGAAATCCGGCAGTATGGATGTGATCAGGGCGGAGGTATAGATAGCACGGGAACCTACATAAACGATGAAAGAAGAAAATGGATTTTCACCAAGATTGAGGAGAGACGTTTTCATTGGAAAAATGTTATTGTAAAAGATAATTGTGAATGGTATATCAATGCATAAAGAAGGTTTTATTTGAAACAGATTCTTAAGAAAAGGTCTGTTTCTTTTTTTTGTCGAAACTTGTGAAAATTAACAGCTGATTAATGGAGCTCAGATAAAAGAATCCGATCACCACCACACTTCGGTTTGATTTCTCAAAAAGATTAAATCGGAGATAGAAAAAGGCAGCATATAAAAAGCAAGAGAAGAAAAGAAATGATATCAGAAAATATGATATGGGAAATCTGTTTTTGTATATTTTTGATTTTCTTATTTCATTAAAATGAATTCAGTATATTCATTATGAGGAAGTTCGTTAAATGACTGGAGGAGAAAAAATGCTGGAATTGAAAAAATTATCCGGAGAGGAAACCGGAGTGTCAGAGGAATTCAAGGCGGACTGGGAAGCGGAGAAAATTGATTTTTATGAGGATGTGGCTTATGGAATGGGCGGGGAGCATCCCATGTATCTGGATCTTATGATACCTCAGGAAAAGACGGAGAAAAAACGTCCCGTTATCATCTGGGTGCATGGCGGCGGATGGAGCATTCCTGAGCTGACGAAAAAATACCGTCCTGTGAACGCCCTGGTACAGGCATGCCGCATGGGCTTTGTCTGCGCCAGCATTGAGTACCGGCTGGTAACGGAGAAACCCTTTCCCGCGCCGATAGAAGACTGCAAGTGCGCCGTGCGTTTCCTGAAAGCACATGCCGGGGAACTGGGAATTGATCCGGACTGCATCGGTATCTGGGGAGAATCGGCCGGAGGACAGCTGGCGGCGCTGGTGGGCGCTTCCTATGGTAATCCCCGCCTGGAAGGAAACGGCGGGTGGCAGGAATACAGCAGCGAGGTCAAAGCAGTCTGCGACTGGTACTGCGGCGGGGATATGACGCATATGGGGGCGTATGTCTGTCCGGAAGTACAGGCGCGGGCGGAGGAACTGGGCATCCGGCTGACTCTCATGCCCGGGCAGCTGGAGAAGCAGGAGGATCCAAAGAGCTCAGCCCAGAGGGAAATTTTTGAGCAGATGTTTGGAGTGCCCGGCAGCCAGGCCCCTGAGCTTTCCATGGATATCAGTCCGATTTTTTATGTGGATCAGAAACAGCCGGCGTACCTTTTGATGCACGGAGACTCTGACCAGGCGGTAACGCCGGAATTTTCCTATAATTATTATGACGCTCTGCTCAAATATGGCCATGATGCCACCTTTGTCCTAGTTCCCAGACAGGGGCATGGTTTCTTTAAAGGAGAGGGGTATTATGATATCGTACTGAATTTCTTTAAAAAGAAGCTGGTGCCGTAACCGCAGAAAGAAAGGAAAGCTCATGAGACAGCCTGTTTACTATGAAGAATTGAAAGAAATAGAAAAGCTTCCGGTTGCTCTCCCAAAGGTGGCCGGTCCGCTTCCCAATACAGATGAATCCTATCCCTTTAATGCCGCAAACCGTCAGCAGAAGCCGTTTGATCTGGAAAAATACGGTTATGTGGAAGAGGAATATCTTATCAGCGGATATGCCAATGTATATGAATATCATGACGTGGGGCTGTATCCGAAAATCCGCTGTCAGGATGGAAGCTACTGTACGCGAATTCTGGTACGTCGTCCCAGGGATCCCCATAAACAAAGTGATTTCGCCATACTGGAGATTTTTAATTACGCCGGGGCGGAACGCGCCTTTGCAGGCTGGGGATACTGCGCAGAATATATGCTTTCCAGGGGAGATGTATGGGTAGGCATTACCATACGGCAGAACGCTGTTGATAACTTAAAAAAATTTGACGCAGTAAGGTACGCCGCTCTTGGTTTCCCCAATCCTGTTCCTTTGGACAAAAGAAAACAGGGCAGGACGCTGACAGGGGAAATGGAGACGAAGGAGAGCGGAGAGTTTGAAAGCGGACTGGCTTACGATGCCATGAGTCAGGCGGCGGCGCTTTTAAAATCAAAAACTCTGCAGAATCCTTTGTACGGCAGCAGCATTTCAGGAAAAGCCGCCAGATATGTGATCGGCATGGGGGCGTCAGGCTGTGATCTGTCCCTTTATGCAGCCGCGCTTCAGCCGTTTGCTACGATTGACGGCAAAAACCCCTGTTTTGACGGCTTTCACATCCATATGACCGGGTATCCCGGCTGCATCAGCAACGGAGAGATGCGTTTTGAAGCCAATGATGACAGATGCAAAATTATGACAAATGTGCCGCTTGTCTGGACACAGACCATGGGAGACATGCGGGGCGGCGGTATACATCCCAGTTATTCTTATATGTACCGCTGGCCGGACAGCGATCTTCCCGGGCGGCAGCACAGGCAGTACGAAATAGCGGGCGCCGCTTTGGGTATGGACTGGGATATGGCGGTCTGTCCCTGTGCAGAGGATCTGCAGAAGTATAATGGGGAGGGGAAGGAATATCCCCTGGAACGTCATTTTGGGGAAATTCCGTTCCATTATGTAATCAGGGCAGTGCTGGATCATCTGAAAAAATGGATCCGGTACGGGATTCCCGCACCGAAATCAGCCTATATCGAAATGGAAGGGGAATATCCGGATGCGGATTTCGTGCTGGATGAGCATGGCAATCCCAAAGGCGGCGTCCGTTCTCCCTACGTGGATGTTCCCGTTTGTACCTATACCTGGAAGGATGAACCGGGTGCCGTCCGCAATATAATCACGCCCTTTTCTCCGGAAAAACTGAAGTCGCTTTATCCTACCCACGATGTATATCTGCGAAAAGTCGTAAAATCGGTTATGGAGATGATCCAAAACGGATTTCTCCTGCCGGAGGATGCTTCAGCAATTATTATGGAAGCAATGGACGCTGCTGTTCCGGAATAACAAGGAGAAAAAATATAATGGATGATATGAAAGCTTTATTTGAAAAAATGCGCGCTAAAATGGATATGGTCAGAAGTGTTTTCGGAGAGGAAAATCTGGCGGCGGTTCCGCTGTTTGAGAATTGTCTGTGCTATCCCATGGATCTGCTTACAGAGCTTGCAGGTATGGCATGTGAAATTGAAGAACTGGATTCCCCGGAAGAGATCAGTTCCCGGCTGGAAGCCTTCCGGGAACTGAGGCTGAAAATTGAAAACAGGAAGCAGGAACGTCCCAGGCTCATGCTGTGGCCGGAAAACAGGGTGCCCTCGCTGACGGAATACACGGATAATTCTGCATACAGGTATAACCACAATCCCGATTTTGCCCCTTTTATGTATGAAATGCTTGTGCCGGAGGAGGTGACGCCGATGGGCGCGATCATTCTGTGCGCCGGCGGGGATCACGGCTTTACCGTTTTGTGCGAGGGTTATCAGGTGGCCAGGGACTTCAACCAAATGGGCTATCAATGCTTTCTTCTTTTGAACCGTACCAACTTAAATCCCTGGAGCGGCAAAGAGGCGGGAGCGGATGCGGCAAGAGCCATACGCATAGTCAGGGCAAATGCGGAAAAATATCGTGTGAAGAAAAACCAGATCGTATTTGCTGGCTTTTCCAACGGCGGACTGACAGGAGAGGCCTGCATCCGTTATTATTCCGGGGAACAGAGAATGTCGGAGGTGTTTCCTGATTATGAGGAGGATGCGCTGGATCAGGTCAGCGCATCAATGGATGCTTTTCTCTGTATTTACGGACCGAGGATGAATCATGAAACCTTTGATTATAGCAGAGTGGTATATCCCCCGGTATTCCATGCGGTGGGACTCGAAGATTTTAACATGGATAATATAAATAAACTGTATCCGGATCTGGTCAGCCATGGAGTGACGGTTGAAATCCATACCTTTTCCGGTGTGCCCCATGGTCAGGCCGGGCGGAAGCTGCTGGACGGATATGTAAAGTATCCTAATTTTGAAATGTGGGAGCTACTGGCGGAGCAGTTTATGTGGAATATACTGGGAAAAGAGCAGCGGGATTTGTTTCAGGATTGATTATGTGATAAAATCTGAATGGTGAATTTCAAATCTGTTTTCGGGGAAAAGGATTTACAGAGAGGATGGACCGGAGACTGCAGAAATAAAAGCGGAAAGCATAAATCCGCAGAAGTGAATTGCATTAACAGGGGGGATAGTAGTTGCGGAGTAAAAAAAGATCCATAAAAAGATATCTTCTGATAGGAGGTATCGGCGGTTCCGTTTTGCTGCTTTTGCTTTTACTGTGCTTTGGTGGATATATCATATTGCAGTATCGCCATGTGTATAAGAGGGACCATGAGATTATGACTTCGGATTATGCACAGCAGCTTGCGCAGGATATCAGCTCTATGGAAGCCTATATTAAGAACCTGTATGGAAATAATGTGCACTATCAGATATTGAAACGTTCCCAGATCACGGAAAGCCAGTGGATGCTTGCTTCTTATTACCTGAACAATAATTTCAGCAGCAGGGCAGACAATCTGGACTATTTTGGCGGCATTTTTTATTATGATAAGACCTGGGATTCCCTGCACAGCGAATTCAGCGGATTTACTTTTACAGGAGACAGCTATCGTTTGAACCAGGCAATTAAGCAGGAAGCACGCGCCCATATGGATGAAAAGATGCCTTATAAAGAAATAATGACCTATGAGGGAGAAGCTTATCTGCTGTATATCCTGGGAGATCGGGGGAAGCTTCTGGGGTATACGGTTAACCTGTCCCAATATTTTGTATTGAGAGAAAATATGCAGCTTGTGATTTCTGACGGGGAGGGGAATATCCTGGTAAATCAGGGAGATATGCTTCTGGAGGAAGAGGCCATTGCACAGAAGCTAAGGAGCAATACGGAGAGAGCAGGTTTAATGTATATGATTTCCAGGAAGGATCTGGAGGGAGAGAATCTCCGTATCCTGCTGGTACATAAGGATGAAAAACTTGCTTTCTGGAACCAGATGGAGTTCTGGCTGTTATTTATTTTAATCCCGCTGACAGCTTTTGCTGTCCTTTGGAATGTATACCGGTTTGTAAAGCGGATTATTTATCAGCCAATCGATCACTTTGTGCACCGCCTTACAGAAATGAAAAAAGGAGAGCTTCCTGAAAATTTCGGGGAAGCGGGAAAGGAAAACCAGCTGGAGGAAATCCGGCTGATCAATGAAAAGCTGGATGAGCTGATCACGGAAATGGGCAAACTGGAGCAGGAAAGATACGAAAAGGAGAAAGAGGCCAACGCGGCTTTATTACAGTATTATCAGCTGCAGGTCAGGCCTCATTTTTTCCTGAACTGTTTGAATATTGTGGCCTCATTGCTGAATGAAAATGATGTGGACACGGTAAAAACAATGATTTATGCCGTTTCCAGGCATTTCCGATATGTATTTCAGGATTCGGACAGTCTGGTTACGCTGGCAGAGGAGATAGAGGAGGTGAAAGCCTACTGTAATATTTATATTATCAGAAACGCAATGCCGATTCTTCTTCAGATACAGCTGGACGAAGAGGACGAGTCCTATCAGGTGCCTATTTTATGTATTCAGACTTTTGTAGAGAACTCCATAAAACATGCGGTGAGTAAAAACAGGGTGCTTTCCATTTCCATTATGGCAGACAGAATAGAGGATGAAGAACAAAGGTATATCAGAATCCGGATATCGGATAATGGAGAGGGATACCAGCCGCAGCGGCTGGAGGAGCTGAACAGGCCTGTAACGCAGTTCCAGTATCATTCCAGGCAGGTTGGGGTTGATAATATAAAGTACCGGATATATTTGCTATATGGAGAAAGGGCGAGGCTCTATTTCTATAATAGTCCTACAGGAGGGGCTGTTACGGAGATACTGCTGCCCCGGGAAGAAAATGAACATACTGATAATCGATGATGAAAAAACAATATTAAAAACAGTATATTCCCAGCTTATGGAAATGGAGCTGGGAATGGAAAGAATTGATACGGCAGACAGCGCCGGAGAAGCGAAGGAATGTATGAAAAAATACCATTATGATATTTTCCTTTGTGATATTGTTATGCCTGAAATGGACGGCATTACTTTTGCAAAATGGGTGCTTGAGGAGCATTCGGATGTAAAAATTATTTTCCTGACGGCATATGCGGATGTGAAATATATGAAGGAAGCAATTTCCATGCAGAGCTTCGATTATGTACTTCAGCCTGTCAGTACGGAGGAGTTAAAAAGTGTTGTGGAGCGGGCGGTATCCCAGATTAAGATTGAGAGAAAAAATCTGGAGCTGATGAATAAAGGCGCCTTTTTTCAGACCTATGAAGAGAATATTCTTGAAGTGGGAGCGCTGCAATATCTGGAAGGCAGGAATACGGATGATTCCTATATCCGCAGATTGATTTCTTACCATAATATTAACAATGCAGGAGAATCGGTTTATTTGCCGGTATTGGCACAGGTGCTGAAGACGCAGAAGCATCTGGAAAAAATTGAAAAGCCTATCCTGCGGCTGATTTATCAGAATATCCTGGACGAGGTATTCCAGGAGCTGGGAGTGTACAGCATTGTCATGCTGAAGGAAAACAGTACGGATTTTGCCATGCTTTTATATTGGAAGCGACAGCTGGCTTATGAAAGGGAGGTAATTGCAGATAAGCTGGAGAGCTTCCGCATTCTGTCCTTCCGCGTCCTTCTGACCACAATGGCAATATACTGCGGCAATGTCTGCGGGCCGGCTGAACTGCCCAAATATTCGCTGCCTTTATTCCAGGCCCAAAGAGATAATGTGCGTCAGGAAAGCAGGGTATTTCTGCCGCGGGAAAATGAGAAAGAGGCAGGCAGCAATTCCTACAAGCTTCAGCTGAATATCTGGAAAAAGCTGTTGGAGCAGGAGCAGTTCCAGGACTTCAGGGACAGCATCCTTTCTTATATCAGCAATGATTACCGCGGTCGTATGAATGCGTCTGGCATGATGAACCTGCACCAGAGTATAACGCAGATTTTACTGGCATATCTGGTAAACCATCAGATTGGAAGCGATGTGATTTTTGATGAGGAGCTGCCTTATTTGACCTATATGAACGCCTGGCAGAGGTATGACCTGTTTGAAAAGGCGATGACCCATATCACTGAAAAGCTGCAGAAGCTTATCGGCAGCAAGGATACCAGGGATGTGGTGCAGGAAACCATCAAGTATATCAGGCAGCATCTGGACAGCGATGTGTCGGTATCGGAAATTGCGGAATTTGCCGGAATGAATCCTGAATATTTAACAAAGCTGTTTAAAAAGAATACGGGTTATACCTTAAAGGAATATATCGTGAATGAAAAAATGGAGTCGGCCAAAATGCTGCTGGCCACAACAACATTACCTGTAACCCTCATATCCAGCCATGTGGGGTATGGGAATTATTCCAATTTTACCAGAAGCTTTAAGCAGCTGACAGGCTGTACCCCCATGGAATACCGGAAGTCGGCCGCGAATCAGAAAATGCAATAAACCTTCTCTGATTTTGCATATTTTTCCCTCCCTGATTTGACTAGAATAGGCTTATCAGTTGAATGACTTAATCAATAGGATAAGGGAGGTAATGTAATGAAAAAGAAGCTGTTGTCACTGATTCTGGCCGCTGTAATGGCAGGCTCTCTGGTTGGCTGCGGTTCAAAAGCGCCGGCTGCAGCTGCGTCTTCGGAAGCCGGGAGCGCAGAAGCACCGGCCGCAGGGGCTGCGGACACGGCAGAAGGTGCAAAAGGCTTTGCGGCAGCGGGAAATCCGGAGGAATGGCCCACAATTACGGTACAGGTGCCTGTACTGAGCGAAATGGCGGATGAGCAGATGGTTGAGGATGCCTTAAACGAGTATCTGGTATCCATTAACGCCGGCGTAAAGGCCGATATGGTACAGATGACTTTAGGAGATTTGTCTACCCAGCTGACTCTGATGCTGTCTGACAACCAGCAGCCTTTGGACCTGTTTTGCTGGAGATTCTATTCTACACTGGACGGATGCGTGAAAAATGAGCAGTGCATCCCATTGGACCAGTATCTTGACGTCTATCCCGATTTATGGGAAATGTATCCTGAAAATGTGCTGAAAACGCAGCAGATCAGCGGCGTGCAGTATGCGGTTCCTTCTGTGGACAGCTACGCAACCTATGATGTCTATGCTTTGAGAAAAGATGTGGCTGAGGATCTTGGCATTGCCGGCAGAGACGGAGAACGGATCACTCTGGATGAGATGACGCAGATCATGAAGGATGCCAAGGAAATCCATCCGGAATTTGCCTATATGGTGAATACCAACAACGAAGCGGTTATCGGCATCGACAGTCTGGGAAACAGCAACTGGCTGGGTGTTCTGATGAACCGGGGCGTGGGCACGAAGGAAATTGTAAATCTTTATGAAACGGAAGAATGGCGTAATTTCTGCATCCGTATGAAGGAGTGGAAGGATGCCGGAGTGATGATGGATGATCCGTTAAATAACGAGATGACAATTACTCAATATAATAACGGCGTTTCCGCAGGCTGTTACCTGGGCGGGTATAGCCCGGATTACATCAAGGCTCTGATCGCTTACAGCCCTTACGAGCCCATTGAATTCCAGCTGACGGACATGGTTGGCACAAGCGCTTCCGTACTGGGCGGCTGGATGATCTCCACCGTCTGCAAGGAACCGGATGCAGCCATGAAGATGTTGTATCTGATGGCAACCGATGAAAATGTGGCCCGCTACTTTATTCTGGGAATTGAAGGCGTGCACTATACCGTGGATGAAAAGGGCATTGCCCGCCGTCCTGAAGGCGTTACCCAGAACAACAGCACATGGAACCAGGATTGTCCCTGGTTTTACCCGAACCAGTGCCTGAGCATTCCGCTGGAAACAGAAATGACAACCTATTATTCTGATATGCTGGATGCCCCGGACCATGCAAAGTTCTCTGAAGCTATGGGCTTTGTATTTGACAGCGCCCCGGTTTATGACCAGATGGCGGCATGTACCACGGTTGTGGCGGAATACAGGGACGCCCTGTTATACGGCCTTGTGGATGTGGATTCCTATCTTGAAAAGTTCAACGAAGAGCTGAAGGCAGCAGGAATTGACGAAATTATTGCAGAAGAACAGAAGCAGTTCGATGCATGGCTTGCCGTACAGTAAACTGACAAACAGCATTAAGATGTGTTGCCGGCTATTTGACTGTGCACTTTATTTCCAGGACGGAAGGGAATGATGAGATGATAACTAAGAATATGAACGCAGCTGAAAAAAAGGCTGTAAAGAAAAGTCAGACATTGAGAAAGCTTCGGAAATATGCCCCGCTTTATCTTTGCGCACTGCCGGGATTTATATACCTGATCATTAACAATTATCTTCCCATGGGAGGCCTGATTCTTGCATTCAAGAAATACAGCTTTGCCAAGGGAATTATCAAAAGCCCCTGGAACGGACTGAGTAATTTTACTTATCTGTTCGGTTCCAAATGGGCTAAAATCATGTTCCGCAATACTATAGGATACAATGTTCTATTCCTGTTTTTAGGTACTGTTTTTGCAATCTTTGTTGCAATCCTTTTAAATGAGGTACGAAAGAAAACAGCACAGCAGGTATATCAGACCACCATACTGATTCCCCATCTGGTGAGTACGGTTCTGATCGGTTATCTGGTATATGCCTTTTTATCCAGCACGAACGGCTTTGTAAACAAAGGAATTCTGGAACCGCTGGGGAAAGAAGGAATCCAGTGGTATACGGAAGCTAAATACTGGCCTTTTATCCTGACCATCGTGCAGCTGTGGAGAAGCTTCGGTTTCCAGAGTATTGTGTATTTTGCAACCATTATCGGATTTGACAAAACCTATTATGAGGCGGCAGTGGTGGACGGCGCCACCACATGGCAGCAGATCACAAGGATTACGCTGCCGTTGCTGAAGCCCACAGTGATTATCCTGACCATTATGGCGCTGGGAAGAATGTTCGCTTCTGATTTCGGGTTATTCTATCAGGTGCCTCAGAACAGCGGCCTGCTTTATTCCACAACCACCACCATTGACACCTTCGTATACCGCACGCTGATGCAGGATCATGACGTGGGAAGATCTCTGGCGGCAGGCTTTATGCAGTCCGTACTTGGCTTCTTTGTGGTCATGCTGACCAATGCCATTGTACGCAGGACAGAGCCTGACAGCGCGTTGTTCTAAGGAGGAGGAAAATAAATATGGCTGGTACGAATAAAGGTTTTCGCATATTTGCGAATATAATAATGATACTTTTGATGCTTTGCTGTCTGCTGCCGTTCATCCTGTTGATTACGGCGTCCATTACAGATGAAGCAACCCTGACGCTTTACGGCTATTCTTTTTTCCCGAGAAAAATTAATTTCCGTGCCTATGAGTATCTGTTCCAGGCTGCGGGCAAGATTACCAGGGCCTATGGGGTGACAATTCTGGTTACATTGGTGGGAACTACGCTGAATGTGACGATGACAATGTTCATGGCTTATCTGCTGTCCAAGCAGGATTTGCCGGGAAGGAATTTCCTGTCCTTTTTCATCTTTTTCACGATGCTGTTTTCCGGCGGTATGGTTCCTTCCTATATTATTTGGAGCCAGTACATGCATGTGGGGGACAGCCTGCTGGGACTGCTGCTGCCGAACCTGGCGCTGGGAGCCTATAACGTCATTTTGATGAGGACCTATTTTACTACCAATGTGCCCAAGGATATCCTGGAGGCGGCGGAGATGGATTCCTGCGGGGAACTGGGGATGCTGTTTCGGATTGCGCTTCCCCTTTCCAAGCCCATGCTGTCCACGGTAGCGCTGTTTTCCGCGCTGGCTTACTGGAATGACTGGATTAACGGCCTGTATTATCTGACCAGAAGAAGTGATTTGTATTCCATCCAGAACGTGCTGAATTCCATGATGAACAACGTACAGTTCCTGAAGGAAAATACGCTGGATGCGGGCAGCGCCCAGATTACGACACAGATCCCCACATCCGGGGTAAGAATGGCGATTGCGGTAATTTCCGTTGTCCCGATAATGATTATCTATCCCTTCTTCCAGAAAGCGTTTATTAAGGGGATTGTAATCGGCGGTGTGAAGGGCTAGTACAGGACGGATGGTAAACAGATAAGAAAAGGAGCCAAAAGACTATGACAGTAGACAGTAAATTAATCCACGATTCCCTTTATGCCCCCAACGGCGGCCATGTCCCCAAAGAGGGAGGCAGCTGTTCCATTCTTCTGAAGAAAAGATATACCAGCGTGGTTTTTTGCCCGGGCGAGCCTTTTGAAGGACAAAGGGGGCCCGGCTCCATGTATCCCCGCTGCATCTGTCTGGAGCATAACGGAGAAAAGAACGGAACGCTTCTGGCCACCATGGAATATTATACGCAGACAACCCCTGTTTTCCCGATTTATGAAAGTACGGATGACGCGCACAGCTGGCATTACTTAAGCTGTGTTGAGGATACGCAGCTTGGGTACGGATGCCGCTTCCAGCCGCACCTGTTCGAGCTGCCCTGTGATATGGGGGCGCTGAAAGAGGGAACAATTCTTTGCGCCGGCAATATGATTCCGCAAGATATGGGCACTACCGCCCTGCATCTGTATAAAAGCGTGGATGCGGGAAAAACCTGGGAGTTTGTCAGCGAAATTATAAAAGGGGAAAGGGATGAAAAGCATATCATGGGCCTGCCTGTATGGGAACCCTTCCTGCTGCAGTCCCCTGACGGAAAGCTGTTCTGTTATTATTCGGATGAACGGTATAAGGATCATGGAAATTATAACCAGCTTCTGGCGCATAAGGTATCGGAGGACGGCGGCTATACCTGGGGAGAAGAGAAAATCGACGTTGCTTTTCCTGATGGAATACTCCGGCCCGGCATGCCTGTGGTGGATTATCTGCCGAACGGGAAATTTATTATGGTCTATGAAATGGTAAACCAGGACAGAATCCCTGTATATTTCAGGATTTCCGATTCCATGGATGACTGGGGGGAGCCTGATTCTATGGGCAATCCGGTGATTGCGGCCGATGGCAGTTATCTCACTGGCACGCCCTATGTGGCATGGATTGACAAGGGAGGAAAGGACGGGACAATCCTGGTGACAGGAAGAGGCTTTTCCCATATTTTTGCCAATTCAGAGCTGGGGATGGGCTTCTGGGAAAAGATGGACAGCCTGATTCCGATTGACAATAATTATAATTATACAGGCTACAGCCAGTGTATCCTTCCGCTTAAGGGAGGCAGGCAGATCCTGAATCTGAGCCCCTGTCAGATTTCAGACAGACAGGCGCTGATAGAAGCTGCGGTTGCAGATGTTTATGTACGGGCATAAGTGCTTCGGAGACAGAAAATGCCACAGTGGATCTCGGAAAATGAATATTTTAGCAGGAAAGAAAGTTTTAAGATAGGGTTATCGATAAAAAAGCAGGAGGAAGTACTATGAAAAAGAAACTGGTATCACTTATCCTTGTTGCGGCAATGCTGGGAACGCTTATAGGCTGTGGATCTGAGCCTGCAGGGAATGGATCGGCCGGCGCGTCGGGCCCGGCGGAAAGCACGGCAGCTGCACAGGGAGAATCGGCCCAGCCGCTTGAAGCATCTGAAAACCCGGATGAGTGGCCGGTGATTGCTGTGCAGTCGCTGAGCTATGACATGCCGGATGAAACAATGGTTGAAGACGCATTAAACGAGTATCTGGTATCTATTAACGCAGGAGTGAAGGTGGATCTGATTGGCATTAACTTCGGCGACCTTGCAACGCAGATGACACTGATGCTGTCCGATAATCAGAACCCGCTGGATGTGTTCTGCTGGAGATTTTATTCCAACGTGGACAGCTGTGTAAAGAATGAGCAGTGTATTTCCCTGGATCCTTACAAGGATGTGTACCCGGATCTTTGGGAAATGTATCCGGAAAAAGTATTAAAGACGCAGCAGGTTTCCGGCGTTCAGTACGCAGTCCCTTCCGTTGACAGCTACGCAACCTATGAGGTGTATGCCTTACGAAAGGATATAGCGGAGGAACTGGGGATTGCCGACAGGGACGGCGAGCGCATTACGCTTGATGAGATGACGCAGATCATGAAGGATGCCAAGGCGATTCATCCGGAATTTTCCTATATGGTAAATACCAATGATGAAGCCGTACTTGATATCGACAGCCTGGGAAATCCCAACTGGCTTGGCGTTCTGTTTAACCGCGGCGTTGATAATACTGAAATAGTAAATCTTTATGAAACTGAGGAATGGCGTGATTTCTGCTATCGGATGAAGGACTGGAATGAAGCGGGCTTACAGCTGGATGATCCTCTGAATAATGAAAGAACCATCACACAGTATAATAATGGTGTGGCGGCAGGCTGCTACCTTGGCGGCTACAGCCCCGACTATATCAAGGCGCTGATTTCTTACAGCCCCTATGAACCCATTGAATTCCAGCTGACGGATCTGGTGGGAACCAGTGCTTCCGTACTGGGCGGATGGATGATTTCCACTGTCTGCAAAAATCCTGATGCAGCCATGAAGATCCTGTATCTGATGGCAACCGACGAGGTAGTTGCAAGATATATGATTCTGGGCATTGAAGGCCATAATTACACGGTGGATGAAAATGGGATTGCCCGGTTCCCGGAAGGGGTAGACGCCAACAATGCCACCTGGAATATGAACGGCCCCTGGTATTATCCCAACCAGTGCCTGAGCCTTCCTCTGGAAGTGGAAATGTCCACCTATTATACCGATATGCTGGATGCTCCCAATCACGCAAAATTCTCAGAAGCTATGGGCTTCATTTTTGACAGCGCTCCGGTATATGATCAGATGGCAGCCTGTACAACGGTTGTGGCGGAATACAGAGACGCCCTGTTGTATGGCCTGGTAGATGTGGACTCTTACCTTGAGAAATTCAACGAAGAGCTGAAGGCCGCAGGAATCGATGAGATTATTGCAGAAGAGCAGAAACAGTTCGACGCCTGGCTTGCTGCACAGTAAGAAGGTATTAATAAAAACAGGAAGCTGCCGGCTATGGGAAACTGTGGCCGGCGCTTTTGTATTTCCGGCGCTGGAAATGCTGACTTATCCATAGTCAGAAAATGTGATTAACTGCATCTGAAAATGAATATTCTTCAATGTAAGGAACGTATAGAATGAATTTAACCATTACAGGGCAGCCGAAGGCTGAACTGTAACATTTAATAAGAAGA
>ERZ506993.280-NODE-280-length-35087-cov-9.19065_pt1 | contig 35087 bp, 26 predicted proteins | sample MGYA00513167_ERZ506993 | MGnify/ENA metagenome assembly ERZ506993 | reverse complement strand
AAGTTATTTTTATGTTTAAAGATATAACCTTTAGGATGAAAACCAATTTCTTCATTGTCAAATATGTGTACTTCAATATTATCAAACATCAATAATTCCTTAAATACATTAGGGTGATTAAACCCTAAGTATGTTGAGGTTATTATTTTACCTTTAATTCCTCTATCTTTTAAATTGATCAATGACTGTTTTAGTACTGCTAAACCTGATTTATTAATAAAGGCAATAGAGAAATAAAACGTATCACATGAATTTAATTGACTAATTAATTCATGTGATATTTTAATACCTTGTTTATAGTTATTAGTTAGTAATTTAGTTTTATTTTTATTATCAATTAAAGTTTTAGATTGTAATAATGTATCCATGATATGCTCCTTGTTGATATCAATAGTATAATGCATTTTAGTGACAATAACTAGCGATTTACCTGTATTAATGTTAAAATATATTAAGAAACGGGTGATAATTATGGCTGATTGTATGACAAAAGAACAACGTTCAAGAAATATGTCACATATTAAAAGTAAAGATACTTCAATAGAGTTAAAAGTAAGAAAGTATTTATATCATCACGGTTTTCGATATAGAAAAAATGATAAAACATTACCCGGAACACCAGATATAGTACTTTCTAAATATCGAACTGTTATTTTTATTAACGGCTGTTTTTGGCATCACCATTTTAACTGTAAATATGCAACACTGCCTAAAACAAGACAAGATTATTGGTTAAAGAAAATTAATAAGAATGTTGAAAATGATTTAAAGCATTATAAGGAATTAGAGCAAATGGATTATAAAGTCATTGTTGTATGGGAATGTGAATTAAAAGAGTGTTTTGAATATAGGATGGAGAAACTGGTTGAGGAGATAACTGAACTAATGATATGAAGTTTAAATTAGAGTATAATAATTTAAAAATTGCAAAATATATAGTAATGTAATATCTTCTATAATAAGGTAACTAAGGATTGATCTAATTTTTTATTCTGCAAAACTATTAATACAGCTAACAATTAAAAAATACCAAACTTAAATTATGTCATTACGAACGATCGGTATTATGGTGGAAAAAGAATAATAGAACTCTTTTTGTAAATTGGTTAATAAACCAGATAGTTTTATGCATTTTGATATGAAAATTATTTATAGATATGAGGATTTTAATGAATGAATAAAAACTATTAACTAAAACTCAAATTTTAAATGTGGAAAATGAAAATATATCATAGTTATTTTGGAGATTGTGATGATATTTATCTAGTTTTTTATGAACTGTCACTATAAAATATAGAGGGAATACTATAGCCAATCAAAATTTGATAAAAGACATGAAGAGTTTCCCAGACATCAAAACAGACTCTTACAATTCAGTAGTTGCATATATACTAGTATTATGATAAAGAAGTAATTGTTAAATGAGTAGAAAAACAATTTTTAATATCTCTATTAATTATTACACATTGCTAAAAGTATTGTTGATTATGTGTTTGATGAAATAAAGATAAACAAGGGAACTGGAAGAATATATCAATCTTTAGTTAAATATATTTTAGAACTGTGAGAATTAGGAAATGATAGTAGTTAAGTTATAGATATTTTTAATAAAATAGTTAATGAATATTCAATATGTAAAGTTTTGATTGAGAAAATGCAAAAGATTTTGTCAATTGTATATCAATAAATAAAAAAACTCAAAAACCAAAATAGTTTGATATTTGAGTCCTAAGGAGATTATTCCATATTTTCTGATAAATTATTAATAAAACTATCATAATTATAACTATGAATAATACTTTGCTGTAACTTAGCATTATTAACAATTTCAATAAAGATATCATAAAGGTGCTCAATGTCTTGTTGGTCACCTTGTTTTATTGCTAGTAAAAAGATAATCTGAACCGTATCTTGTTGATACCAGGTTAATGGTTTATCGATGATAGCAACAGCAACTTTAGTATCTTTAGCACATAGGCGCATAGGATGTGGTAATGCAAATACTTCATTCATATTAGTTTTTGCTAAATTTTCACGTTCCATAACACAATCAAAATAATTGCTATCAACAATATTTTGTTTTTCCATTAATTGACACATTTGTTTTAATAAAGATTCTTTAGAGTCTATTCCATCTAAATGAATAAAGAGGTTTTTATCAAAAAATTTATTTGATTTCTTCATTTTATTTAAAGAAATTGATGTTAGAAATTTAGAGATTGCTTCGATATCTTGATTATTTAAAGCAAAGTCAACAGTAATGGTAGGAATATGTTCACTCTTTAATGGTATTGTAGAAATAACAAAGTCAATATTCAATAATTCTCTTTTTGTATAATTAATAAATTCGTTATATGAAGCTTTACGAACAATTGTTATCTTATCTTTAAAGAAAACATTTAATCTAGCTTCTAACATTCTTGTTGTAGCTTGACCAGAACCACAGACTAAAATAACACTTTTGTTTTGAAGGCTTCCTGAAAAACAACGCTCAATCGCAGCTCCGATATGCAAAGAAACATAACCAACTTCATCTTCAGTTAAAATATATGGTGGCTTATTAAAGATTTTTGCGGTACACGTTAAAGTAATATCAAATGCTAAAGGAAAATTAGTTTTAATGGTATTTAATAATGGGTTTCGTTTATTTAACGCAAATGATTTAGTATTTAAGATAGATTTAAAATGTAAAAAGAGGTCATGTGACAAAATTTCATCATTACGCAAATCAAAATTATAATCAAAATATATATTATTCAATAATTCTTCTACTAACTCCTTGATTTTATTATCATTATCGACTAAGTCGTTTAATTGTGTATTGGCTACTAAATGTGAATAAATATATTTTTTTTCACCTTCACTAATCGTAATATTAAAAGTATACTCAATTTCATTTGCAATATCATCAATAAAATCAGTATAATTATCATCAATTTTAATAGTATTGTTCGTATTGATATAACAGTCAAATTGAATTCTTGAGATCATTAAAGCAAAATGGATGATTAGGTTTTTAAAATTAAAATCATTTGTTTTTATATGTGCATTTTTTAATTTATTAGAGATAATTTGTTTAAGAAGATCTAGATCAATTCCCTCAAAAAGAGTATATTCATCTTTTGTAAAGCCGGTAACATAGTTTTGAAAGTTGTACGATAAAACATTTTCAACTAGACATTTGCGTTTATCATCTTCATTACCAATTATTTTGACCCCGACATTAGTTTTTGAGATATATTCAAGATTATATTTTGAAAAAATAGCTTTTAAAGTTTTAATATAGTTTTGTAACGTATTTTTACTCACATAGATATTATCAGCCAAATCATCTAGACTCATATATTCATCACTATATAATAATAAATTTAATAAATATTTAATCCGATCTTGAGAACTGTCTAATTCTAAATTACTAGTTCTTGTTTGTTTTATTGAACATAAAAAAGTATTATATTTTTCTTGATCATTGATCTCAATATAATATCCAGCTTTTCTTTTTAATTTTATTTTTGCTCCATTTTTTTCAAGAATTTCATTAATTGCCTGAATATCACTACGGATCGTTCTATCTGTGATGTTTAATAGAACTGATAACTGACTTGCAGATACTATATTATCTTGTCTGACATAGTCAAATATTTCATTTAAACGATTGTATGGAAACATCATTATCACGATTCCTTCCTTATTATGTCTATATTGTATAGATAATTGTTTTTGATTGCAAATAATTGATTTCCATTTTATTTTGGAAATCTTGATGTTTATAAAGTAAAAGTTTCCGTTAATAAGTGGAAATAGCATTGATTGAAATAAATTTAGATTCGAGATAGACTATAGTTGTAGCAAGGAGGTAGTAACGGAATGCTTAATGAAGATTATATATTTTTAGATGTGAAAGTGACGAATAAAAATCAATTATTAGGGTTTATTGCAGACAAAGCCCATGAATATAATATTTGTGATAATCGAGAAGGACTGCTTGAAGATTTAATAAAACGTGAAGCAGAATTTCCAACAGGATTGCAAGATGGATTCGCAATTCCACATGCACGTAGTAACCATGTCAAAAAGGCTGCAATTTTATATTTAAGAACTGATGAAGCAATTGAGTGGGGAACTATGGATGATAAAAAAGTGAATTATTTATTTTCATTGTTAGTTCCTGAACAAAATGAAGGAAATCTTCATTTACAGATGATATCTAAATTAGCTACTTGTTTATTAGAAGATGAGTTTAAGAATACAGTAAAGTCGGCAACTAATAAATTAGAGCTAAAAGATTATATATTAAAAAATATGGAGGTAGATTAAATGAAAATCGTTGGTATTGCCGCTTGTCCTGCGGGATTAGCACACACACCTATGGCAGCTAAAGCCTTAGAAAAAGCAGGAGCTAAATTAGGTTATGATTTAAAAATGGAGCAGCAAGGAAGTATGGGTCAGGTCAACAAGATTACTGAGGAAGAGGCTAAAGAAGCAGCTTTTGTAATTGTAGCATCAGATCAAAAAATTCTAGGAATGGAGCGTTTTGAAGGAAAACCGGTAATTAGAATTGATATTACAACTTGTATCAAAGCTCCGGAGGCGGTCATAAAAAAATGTGTTCAAGCAACACAAAAATAAAAAAGCAATTTAACTTGGCGGAGTCAAATTGCATACACAAAACTATAGTGAGTAGTGTGTACTCTCATTATAACATAAAATATGAAAAGAGAGGTAAAACGAATGAAAAAGTTTTTAAAAGATGCTAAAGGACATATAATGTCAGGAATTGGTTATATGCTACCTTTAATTATTGGGGCATCACTAGTTGTGGCTATTCCAAAATTGATAGGGGTAGCGATGGGAATCAATAGTCTTGATGCTTATGCAACAAAAGATGGGTTCTTACACATCTTATATTTATTAGAGCAGGTAGGTTGGACAGGTATTGGCTTAGTTAATACTGTATTAGCTGGTTTCATTGCCTTTTCAATTGCTGACAAACCTGCTATTGGAGCTGGTTTAATTGGTGGGGCATTAGCTAGTAATACAAAAGCCGGTTTTTTAGGAGCTGTTATTGCTGCGTTTATCGCTGGATATATTGTAAAATGGGGTAAAGAACATATCAAATTACCTGATTCAATGCAGCAAATGATGCCGTTAGTTATTTTACCATTTTTAGCAACTGGTGCCGTTGCTATAATTATGGGAGTTATTCTTGCGACTCCACTAGCCTCAATTAATGGTGCTTTAGTATCGTGGTTAAGAGATATGTGTAGTGGTGGAACTAGCCAATTGATCCTTTCATTAGTTTTAGGAGCAATGATTGCTTCAGATATGGGTGGACCAATCAATAAGTCAGCATGGATGGCTGGAAATGTTTTAATGACAGAAGGAATTTATCAACCAAATGTATATATTAATTGTGCTATTTGTATTCCCCCATTAGCATATGCAATTGCTACTGTAATTAAGAAAAATCGTTTTTCACCAAGTTTTAAAGAAGCCGGTAAAGGTAACTGGGTTATGGGATTTATTGGTATTACCGAAGGAGCGATTCCTTTTACATTAGTTAAGGCTAGCCGTTTAATTCCTATTAATATGATTGGTGGAGCTTTAGGAGCAGGAATCTGTTGTTTACTTGGAGCAACTGCTGATATTCCGCCAGTTGGAGGAATGTATGGATTTGTTTCAATCACTGGTGGTTGGGCTTATCTTGTTGGAATTATTGTTGGAGCTTTATTTATTGCAATTGTAGCACCAATGGTTGTTGATTTTAATGATGATAAAGATGAAGAAGAGACAATATCAGTTGATGATATTGAAATAGTAATTGAATAAAAAATAGGAAGATGAAAATCTTCCTATTAAATTAAAGGAGTTAATATGAAAAGAAAAGTACATGTGATCCCTCATTCACATTGGGATCGAGAATGGTATTTTACAACTTCAAGATCAAAAGTTTATTTAATGAAAGATCTTAAAGACGTTTTAGATACATTAGAGACAAATAATGATTTTAAATATTTTATGGTCGATGCTCAAGGTTCATTATTAGAAGATTACATTAAATGGATGCCACAAGATAAACAAAGAATTAAAAAACTTGTCAAAGCTAAAAAATTAATCATTGGACCTTGGTATACTCAAAGTGATCAACTAGTAATTTCTGGTGAAAGTATCGTTCGAAATATGTATTATGGAATGAAGTGTTGTGAAACTTTCGGAGAGTATATGAATGTGGGTTATGTTCCTGATTCATTTGGACAGTCAGGTAATATGCCTCAAATATATCGCCAGTTTGGAATTGAAGATACTTTATTTTGGCGAGGCGTTAGTGATGATATGGTCAAACATACCGATTATAATTGGCGTGGTGATGATGGCAGTGTTGTTTTTACTACCCAAATTCCTTTTGGTTATTATATTGGTGGAAATATACCTGAAGATGATAAAGCAAGTGATGAGTTTTGGCAAAAAGAATGTTTTGAAAAAGCAGGTAGCCGTAGTGCTACAAAACATATTTACTTTCCTAATGGATTTGACCAGGCTCCAATTCGTAAAAATCTTCCTGATTTGATTAAGAAAAGAAATGAAAAAGATCCTGATAATGAATACATTATTAGTTGTGTTGAAGACTATATTAAAGATGTAAAAAGTGAAAAAACTGATTTAGAAGAAGTGAGCGGTGAATTAGTAATTGCGAAGCATATGCGGATTCATAAATCGATTTTTTCATCACGAAGTGATTTGAAAGTGTTAAATACGCAAGTACAAAATTATGTTACTAATATTTTAGAACCGATGTTAACAATGTCGTATCATTTAGGTAATGATTATCCCCATAGTGCAGTTAGTGAGATTTGGAAATTGTTATTTGAAAATGCAGCTCATGATTCAATTGGATCATGTATTTCTGATAACGCTAATGAAGATGTATATATGCGCTATAAACAAGCTCGGGATATTGCGGTTAATTTAGTTGAGTTACATTCACGTTTGATTGCAACTAAAATCAAGAATAAAACTAATAATGAGATCACCTTAACATTATTTAATACATTACCAAAAAAACGTAATGATACAATTATTTTTGAAACATATTTACCAGCTGATAATTTTGCAATTAAGGATAATCATGGTAATCATGTTAAATATACTGTAATTGAAAAAACAGATCTTACTGACTATGTTTTATCACAAACAATTCGATTAAATCCTAGTAAAAATATCTATCTGCCTAGTGTAGTCTATCAAGCAAAGATTGCCATCGAAGCTAGAGATGTACCAGCATTAGGTTATGTGCAATATACAATTGATTTGGATGATAAATCTAATGACGATCTTCAAGAAATAACAAGCATGGAAAATGAGTATTATCAAATTACAGTTAATAAGCAAGGAAGTCTTGATATCTATGATAAACTAGCTGATTATCATTATCAAAATCAAGCTGTTCTTGTTGAAAATGGTGATGATGGTGACAGCTTCAATTACTCGCCGCCACGTCAGGATTTAGAAATATTTTCTATTAACAGTGAATTTGATTACCAGATAACTGGCTCTAGTCTTTATCAAAAGACAACGATCAATTATAAAATGGATATTCCTGCTGATTTACAAGAACGGGCTAAACAACAGACAAGTATTAAGTTACCAGTAACTTTAGAAGTGGTTTTAAGAAAAGGTTCAAATATAATTGATCTAAACGTACATGTCGATAATCAAGGATTATCACATCGTTTATGCATCTTATTTGATAGTGCGCTGACGACTAAATTCAATTATGCTGATCAGCAGTTTGGTTTGATCAAACGTCCAAACACTTATGATAAAGAAATGGAGTTATATCTTGAAGGGTTAGGAAACCAGGAGAAGGCAGAAAAACCAAAAGAATTAGCTAATTGGGTCAATGATCAATCTACTTGGCAAGAACCACCAATATCAATTGAACCAACGCAAAGCTATGTTGCTCTTGCTGATAAAAATAGAGGAATTGCGGTTATTCCCCAAGGGGTTCGCGAATATGAAATCATTGGTGAGCAAGGAAATCAAATTAGATTAACATTGTTTAGAACATATGGTTTTATGGGTAAAGAAAATTTAGTTTATCGCCCTGGTCGAGCTTCAGGCGAAAGAATCATTGCCACGCCCGCTGCCCAGTTATTAAAAGAAATGGATTTTAAATTAGGGTTTACCACTTTTAACTGTGATATCAATAATGCTAATATTGATACTTTAGCCAAAGAATATAACACCCCAATTGAAGTATATGAATATGCTGATTTCTTAAATGGTAGATTGATTTTTGCCCAAGAAGATGAGGAACAAATTTTACCAGTTACTAATTCATTATTTGAAAGTGAAAATAACTTAGTTGTTAGTGCAATCAAAAAGAGTGAAGATGGTGAAGGATATATAATTCGTCTATTTAATGGTAAAGATCATCAGGATATTGGTGATAAACTAACTTTTAATTTTGATATAAGTGAAGCATATTATACTAATTTAAAGGAAGAGAAGATTGAGCAAATAAATGTTGTTGATAATAGTGTAGTAATTAAACCAATATCACATTGTAAATTTATTACATTATATATAAAATAGGTAATAATTACTCTATATTTTACTAGGTACAATATAATTAAAAAGGGCTTAAACCATTGTGAGAGTAAGGCTTTATAGGATTTAAACTGGAAATATACATAAATCATAAACAGCTAATAAAAAACGTAAAAAGTTTTGATATATAGGTTTTAGGTTATAATGGTATATGTAAAATGGCTAATTTACTAGGTTTAATAACAACATAAGATGTATTGAAATGTTTAAATTTTTACTTCTTGTTCTGTTATTTTTAAATTTGACTAATTTCACGTTTTTGTGTATTATATAATAGTTAAACAACAACGTATGATGTATTGAAATTTAGAAAGAGTTGATTATTACGATCGCTTATTTAATTAATAACAACATAAGATGTATTGAAATAAAAAAGTCTATTTAATAGACTTTTTTATTTGTCGGGTTTAACAACGTATGATGTATTGAATGAAAATAATTAATTAAATGATCCAGTAATACTAATTAGGGAGTATTACTGAATAATATTTGATAATTTTTATGATATTATTGATTTTTTATTTTTTGTATGTATAATAAATATTGTAATATAATTTTCATTAGATAGAGTTTATTAATATAAATATATTGAAATTGACATAATTGTTTATATAATATTAAAAAGGAGTAATTATTGGGATGAAGAAGAACGAGATAAATCAAAAGAATGGACCTAATATTAGTATAGGAGGTGATATAATTATTAATTTTAATAATCGTCCAAAAAGGGAATCTTTAATTGGGCTGATTGCAAAAATAATAAAAAAATATTTTACCTAAAAATAATAACAGTTAATTTTTGTTGTTATTAATGTAAGCGCTTTTGCTTATGGGATAAATATATATTATAATAAAAATATGTAAAAAATTGGAGAGTATGGATATGGATGTATATGAAATAAAGATAAAATTATATTTATTGAAAGATATAAAAATTGAAGAAACACAGACTTATTTAGCATACTTTATTGATAGTGTAATGGTTAAAGATAATATGTTTTTAGGTATACATGAGACTAATCAGTATAAGTTTTATACCTTTGATAGTTTGTATCCTTTAGCTAAAAATGGGGTTTATCAAAAAGATAATTCGTATGTGTTTAGAATAAGAACGTTAGATTATCAATTAGCTCAATATTTATATGATACTTTAGCTAAAAATCGGACTAAAGAATTTCAAGGTTTGACCGCTGAGGTTAAAATAATTAAACCAAAATTAATCAAAAAAATATATACACTTACACCAGTGATTTTAAAAACAGAGCAGGGATACTGGAAAAACAGCATTAAAACAGAGGATTTTGAAAAACGATTAAAAACTAATTTAATCAAAAAATACAAAGATATAACTGGTGAAGAAATTAATGAAGATTTTCAATTATATTATCAAATCAATTTTAAAAATAAAGTTCCAGTATCAAGAAAATATAAAGGAATTAAATTGTTAGGGGATATGATTGAATTAGAAATTGCGGAAAATGATAATGCTCAAAAATTAGCAATGTTAGCTATTGGAGCAGGCTTATTGGAGATGAATGCGCGAGGGTTTGGTTTTGTTAATTACATATATTATTGAAAGGAGGTTATATAATGCTTGATGAATGTTTACGAATTTTTAAGCAAGAGCTTAAAGATAATACAAATTTAGTTTTAAATACAATAATTTTGGCTGACGGGGATTATGTTTTAGTACATAGCGACGGTACTTATGATGTTGAAAAAATTAAATATTCAAAAAAGGATCATTGTTTAATCGAAAAGCCAGAAGATGAAATATATGATAAATTATGTTTTTATGATTATCAAAGTCAGTTGGTGAGTATGAATAAACCACAAGATCCAGGGAAAACGATTCATTCAAATAACTATTTATCATTATTTGTAAAAAAGGAAAGTTTTAATAATGGTAAAATGAATGATGAAGCAATTGAAAGATACTTCAAGGCCTTAGAAAATCCCCAAGACAAATATAAAGGTAAAGATTTACAGATGTATAATTTTATAAATGATAATATTAGTGAGATTGATCAAGAAAGATTGTTACATAATAAGCAATGGTTAAAAGAGCATATATATAATTTAGAAGGCGTTGATTATAATGAGAAGGATTATTTAAAAATCTTTTTTGAAGTAGATGACCAATTATATATTGATGAAGGAAATCGTTATCTTTTAACTAAGATATTTAATTGTAATGATTATAATGTTTATGATAACGGCACGGTTTATGGATTACCTAATTATAATTTGCAATTAAATGCAAAGAAGCCTTTTTTAGAGAATAAAACCCGGATGCATAAAATTCCATATATGGTTTCCTTAGAAGATGCCTTATTACAAAAACAGTTTTTTGATTATTTGTTAAATCGAGTAAGTACTGGTAAGAGCAATGTATACATAAATGAAGACGATGATAAAAGAATCTATTGTTTAGATAATACTGAAAATATAGATAAGGGATTTAATGGATTTTATCTTAAAACTAAAAAAGGTAAAGAATTAGAAATACACTATATGGATGTTGTTACTGATTATAAACAATATCTAAATCCTTTATTTGATTTTGAAAATGTTATTGGTGCTTTAGACGACGAATGTTATCGAGAATATAAATATCGTAATGACGTTGAAAAATTAATTAATAATATTTTGTTTTCTAAGTATTTAATTAATAATTATTTTACCGCTCCAGATGATATAAAAGGTATTAAAACAGATAGTGTTTACAAGAGTAATCTTTTAACCTGTAGGAATGCAATTTTTGCTTGGACACGTGCTGGAAGAGTTGATAATATTGGATATATATTACCAAAAGCAGCATTAGGGGTTGTAATTAATTCAATTAGAAAAGAATATATAAGATTAGCTCAAAAGCAGTTAAATCTTTATTTTGCTTTAGATAAATATTTTAATAAACAGGAGAATAATATGGAAAATGTAAGAGAGAGCTTGCGAACTAAAATAAATAGCGAGCATCAAAATGTAATTGAAAATGATTTAGAGTATAGCTTTGCGGTTGGTCAAGCACTAGCTTATCTGCAATCAAAAAGTAAGGCTAAAAATAAAACTCAGGATATTATTAATCAATTTATTGTTATTAGAAATGATCGGGTTTTAAAAATAAAATTAAAACAGTTTTATCGGCGGTATAATTACAGTTTATTTGTAGGGAAAACACGGTTTAATTATATGTTTTCGATGATTATGGAATATCTTGATGTAAATAAAATTGATCAAGGGATGTTATTAGCTGGATATTTAGGAGAAAATTTAATTTATGAAAAAGGAGAAAAGGAAAATGGATAAAAGAGTATATGGAGTAATTGGAATATCATCAATCATGGCAAATTGGAACGCTGATTTTTCTGGCTATCCAAAAAGTTTATCTGATGGAACGATTTTTGGTAGTGATAAGGCTTTAAAATACCCAATGAAAAAGATGTGGGATAATGAAGGTAAAAAAGTTTTATATATGAAATCAATGAAATTTTCACCACAGAAAGATGGCACTGTAACATTAGTACCTAATTCATTAAAAGAAAGATATGAAAAATTATTTGATGTTGATGATTTAGGAAAATGTAAAGATGCTAAAGAAGTATTGTCTAATTTAATGAGTGCGGTTGATGTTAAAAACTTTGGAGCAACATTTGCAGAAGCTAAAAATAATATCTCAATTACTGGTGCTGTTCAGTTTGGGCAGGGAATTAATAAATATAGTGAAAGTGTAGCTGAAGAACAACAAATCTTATCACCATTTAGAGATAGTTCAAAAGATAAAGAAAAAGATGAAGAAGCAAAAAATTCAACTTTAGGTACTAAGATCGTTAGTAATGAAGCGCATTATTTCTATCCTTTTTCAATTAATCCTAGTGCTTATAAAGAATTTGTGGCTTTAGGAGTCACAGATGGCTACACTGAAGAAGATTATTTAAATTTTAAAAGAACGGCTTTAGTAGCAGCAACTTCTTTTTCATCAAATGCTAAAGAGGGATGTCAAAATGAATTTGCTTTATTTGTGGAAACTAAATTGGATACATATTTACCAAATTTAAGTGAGTATATTAGTTTTGAAAAAACAGATATTAATAAAATTAAAATCGAATGTAACATGTTAAATGAATTAGAAGATATTTTAAATATTGAAATTTATTATAATCCTGAAACAACAGTTTTAGAATCTAATTTACAAAAAGCAAAAACTTATAACCTGATTACTAAAAAAGAGGTGTAATATATGCAGGCACTTAAATTTACTTTAAGTGGTAAAACAGCTTTTTTTAAGCGTCCGGAGGTCAATACATATTATTATTTTACTTTTGGTAATATTCATAAAGTTGCGCTATTAGGAATATTTGGGGCAATTTTAGGTTATCAGGGCTATAATAATACGATTGAACTACCAGAGTTTTATCAAAAATTAAAAGATATCAAATTATCTATTTTGCCTCATAATAAAAAAGGTTATTTTTCAAAAAAAATACAGTATTATAACAACTCGGTTGGTTATGCTTCCAAAGAACAGGGTGGTAATTTAATTATAAAAGAACAATGGTTAGAAGCTCCTTGTTGGGATATTGTTGTTTTGTTGGATAATGAGGAGGCAAATAAATTAGCTAAAGCTATAATAAACAAAAAATGTATTTTTATACCATATTTAGGTAAAAATGATCATCCTGCTAATATTACTGATCCTGTAATTGTTGATTTAGAGAAACGTAATATTGATGAAGAATCTTTGGCCTGTTTATTTCCTAAGGGAGATTTTGAAGAAGCTGATGATATTGATATAGATTTTTATAAATACCAAGAAAGTTTACCAGTTGGATTAAATGAAAAAACGGGATTGTATGAGTATATGACATTTATTCATACTAACCTTTATATGGATGAAGGCAGTGTATATAGTTTTGATGAAAAAAACATTGTATTTTATTAACCCGCTATTAAGCGGGTTTTATTAAAGGGAGGATATTATGGATATAGATGGATATCTAGTTTCGCTAGAAAAAATAATAATTAATATTGATCAGTGCTATGGACATAGAGATGATGATCATCAAGAAACAATTAATGAACATATTCAATTATGCACGAAATATTTGAAAGAAATATTTAAATTAAAGAAATTGGATTCGATTTTAAAATCTTTTAACATTTCTTTAGGAGAGGGGTTATCAGATGAAGGAAAAGAAATGTTTAATGAGTTATTTTTTAACACAATTACCTTTCATGATACCGGAAAAATAAATCCAGTTTTTCAAAATGATAAAATGAATAATCCAGTAATGAATTATTTAAATCCACCTAAAAATTTAGAATCTGATCATTCAAAATTATCGGCATATATCTATTTAGGATATTATTTAAATAAACTAAAAACACTAACAAAAAGTGATATCAAATTATTAAAATCTATTATCTATATAAATGCTTTTGTAATTTCTCGACATCATAGTAAAATTGATGATTTTAGAACACGCTTTATTGATAAGTTTGATAGTGATGATGAATTAGAAAAGAGAATTATTGATTGGGTTAATGATGATGAATTTGCAAAATTGTTTAAAGATGGTTTTAGTCTTATACCTTTAAAACAAAAAGGACGTGATAATTTATTTAAAAAACTAAGAAAATATGAAACTAATAAGCAAATTGATTTATATGTCTATGTTAGATTCTTATATTCACTTCTGGTTTTTTGTGATTATTATGCAACAAGTGAATTTTATGGTGATAATAGAAATAATGTAATGCTTAAAGATGCTGATTTTAGTGAAATCATGGAACTATGTGATAATAGTGAATTAGTTACAAAGATTAGAAAGAATGATGTTGGAAAAGAAAAAATCAATGGATTAAGAACAAAGATATTTTTAGAAGCGGAAAGAAATTTACTAGAAAATATTGATAAAAATATTTTTTATTTAGAAGCTCCAACCGGGAGTGGTAAAAGTAACACAGCATTAAATCTTAGTTTACGTTTAATTGAAAATGATGATAGTTTAAATAAGATAGTATATGTATATCCTTTTAATACATTAGTAGAACAAAATCTAGCATCGTTAAATAAAATTTTTGGTAATAGTAAGGCTATGAATAATATTGCTGTCGTTAATTCTACAACCCCATTAAAAAAGGATGAGGATGAAAACTTTTCGGATGAATATCAAAAAGCATTATTGGATCGCCAATTTTTAACTTATCCAATTATTTTAACGACCCACGTAGGTCTGTTTGATACTTTTTTTGGAAATAACCGAGAATCAGCGTTTGGCCTATGTCAATATGCAAATTCGGTAATAGTCTTAGATGAAATCCAAAATTATCGAATTGAAATATGGAATGAGATAATCATTTTCTTAAAAGAATTCGCTAAAATTCTTAATCTAAAAATAGTTATCATGTCAGCGACATTACCAGATTTAGAGTTACTTACAGATGATCGTAGTAATTCAGTTTCATTAATAACAAATCCTCAAGAATATTTTTTAAATCCAATTTTTAAAGATCGAGTAAAAACAGATTATAGTCTAATAAATGTAGAAAATACTGAAGAATCGTTATTAAATCATGTTTTAGAGATGAATAAATTAAAGAAAAAAATAATGATTGAGTTTATTGTTAGAAAAAGTGCAGAAAAGTTCTATCGTCAATTAAAAGAGATAGAATTAGATTGTGAAGTTTTATTTATTAGTGGTTTTGATAGTGTATTAGAAAGAGAAAAAATCATTAGTACTGTTAAAACTTCAAAACATCTTATTTTAGTAGCGACCCAGGTAATTGAAGCCGGTGTCGATATTGATATGGATATCGGTTATAAAGATATATCTAAACTTGATAGTGAAGAACAGTTTATGGGAAGAATAAATCGCTCATGTAAAGAAGATGGAAAAGGAATAGTATATTTCTTTAATTTAAATAAGGCAACCAATATTTATAAGGGGGATGAACGTGTTGCACAGAAAAATTTAACATTGTTTAATGATGATATGAAAAAAGTATTGTTAAAAAAGAACTTTAATTATTATTACCAAAAACTTCTTAAGACTCTAGCAAATAGAGCTAAAAAGCCTGAAGAAAAAAATGTTCCCAATTTTTTTAGAGAAAGTGTTGCGTGTTTAGATTATCAGGCAGTAAGTAAACGAATGGAATTGATATTAGATACTAGAGATCGAGTAACGATATTTTTAGGAAGAACGGTAATTAATATTGATGGGGAAGAATTTGATGGTAAAGATATTTGGAATCAGTATGTAGATTTATTGAAAAATAATGAAATGGATTATGCTAAAAAAGTATATGAGTTGTCAGTGGTTAAAAGTATGATGAATTATTTTATGTATCAAGTTATTAAAAAAAATCAATTTGATTTTAAAGAGCAGGTTGGAGATATTTATTATATTGAAAATGGTGATGATTATATTTTAGATGGTAAATTAAATACAGCCCTTTTTGAAACTGAGGATGAGTTATTTATATAGAGGTAAGAATATGGAAGTAAATGGAACATTAATAAACTATTATTTTCATTGTCAAAGACAATGTTATCTTCATGGTAATCGACTTAATTTAGAGGATGAAAGTGAAAATGTGAAGATTGGTAAAGCATTGCATGAAGAAAAGTATAAAGATGATAAGAATTCAGAGATTGCAATTGGCAATATTAGATTGGATAAATTAACTGCAAAATATTTAACAGAAACAAAAAAGTCTGATGCTGATTTAGTTGCAGCAAAGTGGCAGCTTTTATATTATCTTAAAATTTTAAAGTCAAAAGGAATAATACGAAAAGGACGAATAGAAGTAATTGAAAAGAATAAACAAAATAAATCTTTTATTGAAGTGGAGCTAACAGAAATTGAAGAAAAAGAATTAGATAAAATTGTTATTAAAATTAAAGAACTATTAGAAAATGATGAAATACCACTAGTTTTAAATGAAAGTAAATGTAAAAAATGTGCATATTATGCATATTGTTATATATAGGAGGTGTTGTAATGAAAAGTACTAAATACATAACTAGTATGGGAGATTTAAAACGTAAAGATGATTCACTTTGTTTTAGAAAAAGTGGTAAGAATATATATTTACCAGTAGAAAATATAAAAGAGATATATTGTTTAAATGAAATTTCTCTTAATACTAAATTATTAGATTTTATCTCATCTAAAAATATAATTATTCATTTTTTTAACTATTATCAGGGTTATAGTGGTACCTTTTATCCAAAGGATAAATATACTAGTGGTAAATTGTTGATTAAACAGGTTGAAACATTTAATAATTATCGTATTGATATTGCAAAGGCAATAGTTAATGGCATTGCAATTAACGTTGATGAAACTTTATATCACTATTATAAGCATGGTAAAAATGAGGTTAAAGAAACAATAGACTGGTTAAGAAAAGAGGTGCCAAAACGTTTAAAAAAAGCAGAAGATATTAAAATGATTATGGCGGTTGAAGGAGAAATATGGCAACGTTTTTATAGTATGTTTAGATATATATTACCTGAAGATTTTATAATGAACAAAAGAGTAAAGAGACCGCCTGATAATCCAATTAATGCACTGATTTCTTTTGGAAACACTTTACTTTATACAAAAACAATTTCAGCGATATATCAAACTCACTTAAATCAAAGTATTTCTTTTTTACATGAACCTACAGAACAAAGATTTTCTTTGTCTTTAGACTTAAGTGAAGTATTTAAACCGATCATTGTTTTTAAAACAATCTTTGAATTAGTCAATACTAAAAGATTAACGGTTGAGAAACATTTTGATAAGAAAACTAATTATTGTCTTTTAAATGATAAAGGTAGGGATATATTTATTGAAGCTTTTGAAAATAGAATGGAAACTAAATTTTTACATACTAAATTAAAGAGAAAGATAACATATAAAACAGCTATTAAATATGATGGTTATAAATTAATTAAAACAATTTTTGAAAATAAATTATTTATACCATTTTCTATAAAGGATAAATATTAATGAAAATAAAAAATCATAACTATGTAATCGTCTGTTACGATATTGGGGAAAAAAGAGTAAATAAAATATTTAAGATATGTAAAAAATATCTTCCTCATTATCAATATTCTATTTTTAAGGGTCCTATTACCCCTTCTAAATTAATTTTATTAAAAAAAGAACTAAAAAAAGCTATAAACAAAGAAGAAGATTGTGTAAGTATTATTAAATTACAGAGTGAGGATTCATTTGATGAAGAAATTTTAGGGAGTCAAAAAGAGGGAAATGAAGATAGTTTAATTATATAATTTACCAGGCTCAATTTCTTTTTAATGTCCTAAAACTGTTGGGAGAGTAAGCGTTTAAGAGAATTTTACTAGCAATTATAAAAAAGTAAAATCATTTGGTAAAAAAGTAGAAAAGTATTGATAGATATAGGTTTTGAGGTATAATAGAAAGTGTAAAATGGCTTATTTACTAGGGTTTAATAACAACATAAGATGTATTGAAATCAGTTAAAGAAATTTATCAAAATGGCAACGATATCGTTTAATAACAACATAAGATGTATTGAAATGGTAATGAATTTTTAATTCAGGCACGCAAGTGCTTGTTTAATAACAACATAAGATGTATTGAAATATAATATCACGAACTTCTTTTTCGCATTGTTCGGCGTTTAATAACAACATAAGATGTATTGAAATCCTTTAATTAACTTATTAGCATTGATTGAAATAAGTTTAATAACAACATAAGATGTATTGAAATATCGCTTTATAGATATGGTTGCAATCAACGATACGGTTTAATAACAACATAAGATGTATTGAAATATATGTCGCGGGTAATTTATCTAATTTAGGCTTACCGTTTAATAACAACATAAGATGTATTGAAATTCTTCCCATTTAACAAATTTAAATAAACTATCTAAGTTTAATAACAACATAAGATGTATTGAAATGCGTTCAAAATTTGATATGTCGCACACTATTAAAAGTTTAATAACAACATAAGATGTATTGAAATTTGATTCATTTATTGTCGTTTCGACATTTTGATTGTCGTTTAATAACAACATAAGATGTATTGAAATTATCTCCATAGCCTTTTGAATTGATATATATATTGTTTAATAACAACATAAGATGTATTGAAATCCCTTAGAACCTTGAGGCGAAGAACCTTGAGAGGCGTTTAATAACAACATAAGATGTATTGAAATACAACATTAACAAGAAATCTAATTGAACGAATTTGGTTTAATAACAACATAAGATGTATTGAAATAGATAAAAAATCATTGTTGTTGTGCAAATCCTTTGGTTTAATAACAACATAAGATGTATTGAAATTCGATTAATTGGTTTAAGACGTTCCAATCCTTTTTAGTTTAATAACAACATAAGATGTATTGAAATTGATTCATTTCGATTGGTACAATATCAAATGAACCGTTTAATAACAACATAAGATGTATTGAAATATTATTTTTTCAACATCCTTACCACCATTCGGATATGTTTAATAACAACATAAGATGTATTGAAATAACATATGCTATACCTCCTAAAGAGAGTATAGCATGTTTAATAACAACATAAGATGTATTGAAATAGAGCCATGCATAATTGAGGGAAAAAAGTTTTGTCCGTTTAATAACAACATAAGATGTATTGAAATTTCATGGCTACGTGAAAGAGAAGCCATCTTATAAACGTTTAATAACAACATAAGATGTATTGAAATAGATCTGTATATGAGCTTTTTATCGGTACGGTTCCCGGTTTAATAACAACATAAGATGTATTGAAATTTCAATAAATCATAAAAACTACTCTTTGAAAAGCCGTTTAATAACAACATAAGATGTATTGAAATGCGATATAGATATATGTATTTATGTCCAGTCCACGTTTAATAACAACATAAGATGTATTGAAATTTGCCTTTAATAGTAATCTGTGGAATAGTATACGGTTTAATAACAACATAAGATGTATTGAAATACTTCCATTAGTGCAGCATTTTGAAGTTTTAACATTGTTTAATAACAACATAAGATGTATTGAAATTTATATTCTTCGTATTCTTCTATGATAATTCGTTTAGTTTAATAACAACATAAGATGTATTGAAATAAATTATAAGGCAAAGGCTCTCCGCAATTAGGACACGTTTAATAACAACATAAGATGTATTGAAATGTTAGATCGCGGGATTTTGGCAGTTCGTTACATCCAAGTTTAATAACAACATAAGATGTATTGAAATCTAATATTTCATCTTTTCTAATCTTTTTCTTTTCGTTTAATAACAACATAAGATGTATTGAAATTTTTTTAGTTTTGTTAAAGAAGTATTTAAAGGCTGTAGTTTAATAACAACATAAGATGTATTGAAATTATACGTTGTTTTCAGAACCACTATTAGACAATAAAGTTTAATAACAACATAAGATGTATTGAAATACTTGTCATAGTCATCAATGGACGGATATTGAATACGTTTAATAACAACATAAGATGTATTGAAATGATTGCATCTTATAACCTTGTAACATTGCACGAGGTTTAATAACAACATAAGATGTATTGAAATGCGGTTAAATTAAGATTGTTTTGTGTTATTGTACTAAGTTTAATAACAACATAAGATGTATTGAAATCCCCTTTCGTGAGTTAACCCCTCAAACCTGTATACCGTTTAATAACAACATAAGATGTATTGAAATGTATCCAAAATCTTACTATGACGATTTGCTCCACGTTTAATAACAACATAAGATGTATTGAAATTTGACGTAGTTCTTGAACTCTTTTAATTCACTGCCTGTTTAATAACAACATAAGATGTATTGTAATATTGAAAAATGATACTAAATATGAGCGTGTTAAATGGTTTAATAACAACATAAGATGTATTGAAATGCGGTCTTTAAGCAGCTCCTTTGTAAGTTCGCTCATGTTTAATAACAACATAAGATGTATTGAAATTGTTTTTTTGCATCTGTACTAAGCTCTGCATATGTCGTTTAATAACAACATAAGATGTATTGAAATGCAGTCAATCCCGCATGGCCAACCGCACTACCACCGTTTAATAACAACATAAGATGTATTGAAATGTTGTAGAGCCCTCTTGAATATCTTCATCATTCATGTTTAATAACAACATAAGATGTATTGAAATGAAACAAAGGGTACTAGGTGAAGCTGTCGACAAAAGTTTAATAACAACATAAGATGTATTGAAATTATCTAAGACTTTAATTGCTTTTTCTTTGGTTGAAGTTTAATAACAACATAAGATGTATTGAAATCTTTCATTTAAATTTCGACATTGCAGTGTCGATAAGTTTAATAACAACATAAGATGTATTGAAATAACATTTCTTTAGCGCTTAATTCTTCTATCATTTTAGTTTAATAACAACGAGATATTAAAGTGAAAAAACATGACTATTTTGTTCATATTACTATTAATAAAATATTTTTTTGTTATAATAAAAGTAAAAGTAAGTAGAAGTGGGGTAATTATGACAAATAAGTATAGATTAAAAATAATATATAAAGATACTAAATTGACATTAGACATTGAGGAAAATATTACTTTTGATGAATTAAGCTCAATTATTAATGAAAAATTAATGCTAAGTGATTCGAGAGCTTATAAATATCAAAAAGATGATGATATTATTGTTACAAGAAAAAATAGTAAAAACAATAAACTAGCAGATCTTTTAGAATTAGATCAGAAGTTAGTTTATATTATTGGTACTGGTAATAATGTTTATAGTATTAATATCATCGTTTGGGACTACATTATTGAAGCTGATAAAAAAATATTAGAGAAGTTTAATCAAATGTTGAAAAATGTCAAACAAGTACGTCCTGAACAAGTATATTATTTAAATAGTAGTCAAAGAAAGTTTATTGACGGTCTTTTGGCTGACTGTTATGAAATGTTGAAAGAAATGAGTTTTAGTGGAATTTATAATTACCGCTTATTTAAAAATGGTGCTGATTTTTTAACAACGAAAGTCATCTATTATATTCTTGATGATAAATATGAAATTCATTTATATAACAATAATGATGATTTAAAGGAAGATAATACAGAATATTTAATAACTTTTTATGATACTAATCGAGCTTATTTTAAAGGATACCAGGGAGTTAATCGTAATATTTTCATTCTTCACAAAGATAAAACAATTAAACAAAATGATTTTGAATATCTTTATCACGCTTTAAATCGTATCATTCATATGTTCAAGGATGGTGATGAAGATACATTATTTGAAAGCCATGAAACATGTTTATGTTATGACATTGCAACTAATAAATTTTGGACTGAATAATAAAAAAGCATCGTCTTATTATACTAACGATAAGACGATGTTTTTATTCAGAATGATCTTCAAAATTTAAATTTTCATCAAAGAACTCTTTACCAACAACTTTCTTTTTATCACGGGCATCTTCTACTAACTTAGAAATTAAATCTTTAACTTCTCGAGCATTTTTTATATTCTTTAAATGAATTTCACGTTCACTGTCAGCTTTAGTGTACAAAATTACTGTTCCAGTACCAAAGATTTTTTGTGATAAATTTCTTCGTAGACATAAATCGGTAATACGATACAAAAGCAATTCGTCATAGTGAGTACTAAATAGGCCAGTCTCTTGATATAGGCGATCATTTTTTATTTCATATTTAGTAAAACTAATTGGAAACCACATAAAATGTTTACGATCTTGCCAAATAATTTTATTTTCCATCATAAGTTCCTCCAATTACAACATTTTATCTATGATGATTATAACAGTAAAGAGTAGTCAATTCTATGATTATTGAAATAATCTCATTATAAATAAAAAAAATAAAACAAATTATGCAAATAAGTTTGTATATATCGCGTAATTATGCTATACTCACCAAAGTGTCTAGAAAGGTATAAAGAATGATTGAAAACAAATTTAATGAATTAGGATTAAGTAATGAAGTATTAAAAGCAATTGAAGATATGGGGTTTTCTAAACCGTCAAAAATTCAAGAAGAAGCAATTCCTGTATTATTGACAGGAGTTGATGTAATTGGTCAAGCACAAACTGGTACCGGTAAAACTTTAGCATTTGGGAGCGTTTTGTTGTCAAAAATAACTCCATCTCAAAGAAAGTTACCACAAGCTATCATTTTGTCACCAACAAGGGAACTAGCAATGCAAATCCATGAAGAAATGGAACGTATTGGTAAATATAATGGAAGTCGAATTACTTGCGTATACGGTGGTAGTGATATAGAGCGACAAATTCGGACCATTAAAAAAGGAATCGATATTATCGTAGGGACACCAGGGCGAGTAATGGATTTAATGCGTCGTAATGTTTTGAAACTAAACGACGTAAAATTCGTAGTATTAGACGAAGCGGATGAAATGTTGAATATGGGCTTTGTTGAAGATATCGAAACTATTTTAGAAAAAGTTGATGATGATCGTCAAACAATTTTATTTTCAGCAACAATGCCAGCAGGAATTAAAAAGATTGCTCAAAATTATATGCATGATAATTTTGAACATGTAGCTGTATTATCAAAACAAACAACAGCTACATCTGTTAAACAATTCTATTACGAAGTGAAACAAAAAGATCGTTTTGAAGCAATGTGCCGTTTAATTGACGTCGCTAATGTTCAAACAGGAATTATTTTTTGTAGAACAAAACGTAGTGTTGATGAAGTAACTGAACAAATGCAGCAGGCAAATTATAATGTTGAAGCGATGCATGGAGATTTATCACAAAATCATCGTATGAATACATTGAGAAAATTTAAAAAAGGAACAATTAATTTTTTAATTGCAACTGATGTAGCTGCTCGTGGTATTGATGTTGAAAATGTAACACATGTAATTAATTATGAATTACCACAAGATATTGAATCATATGTTCATCGAATTGGTCGTACTGGTCGAGCTGATAAAGAAGGACAAGCTTATTCAATTATTACACCAAGAGAAAAAGGATTTTTACGTCAAATTGAGCGTGTAACAAAATCTTCTATTACCAAAGCGACTATTCCAACTCTGCAAGAAATTTCTGAAGCAAAAATTGGAACTCTGGTAAGTAAAGTTGAAGATCAAATTTTGGCTGGTAACCATAAGAAGTTCAAGCAATTGGTAAATGAAATTGATCCAACAATGTTAGCAGACTTTACGGCAGCATTAATGTATATGACATTCCAAGAACAGTTAGGATATGATTATAAACGTGATACGATTCAGGAGGCTTCTGAAGGTAAAAGGCGTGAACGTGGCCGTGGAAATAATAAAGATTATACAAGAATTTTTATTACTGCTGGTAGTATGGATCGTGTCAAAGCACCACAAATTGTTAATTTCTTTGTTTCTAAAGCAGGTGTGAGAAAAGAAGATATCGGAGATATTGATATCAAACGAAAATTTACATTTGTTGATATTAATAAGAAGGTAATCAATAAAGTTGTTGATAAGTGTAATAAGCAAAAGATTAATAATCGAAAGATTGAAATCGAAATTGCAAATAAAAAATAAATATTTGGTGAAAAGATTGTGTTTTAAAAATACAATCTTTTTTTGTATAAAAATATGGTATTTTAAAAGCGCTTACACTTGAATGAAAAGGCTAACACGTGTATAATATATTTATGTATTAATTCTAAGGAGGATTAGATTGAATGAAAAAATACGTTTATATGTTTAGCGAAGGAAACGAAATGATGCGTGACCTTCTAGGTGGTAAAGGGGCTAACTTGGCTGCAATGGTTAACTTAGGGTTACCAGTACCACAAGGATTTACAGTGACTACTGAAGCATGTAATGAATATTATGCTGATGGTAAGATCATCAATGATGAAATGAAAAAACAAATTGATGACTGCTTAGAAAGATTAGAAAAATTAGCTGATAAAAAACTTGGGGGATTAGATAATCCGTTATTAGTTTCAGTTCGTTCTGGAGCAAAATTTTCTATGCCTGGAATGATGGATACAATTCTTAACTTAGGTTTAAATGATGAAACTGTTGAAGTTGTAGCTAAACAAACAGGAAATCGTCGTTTTGCTTTTGATAGTTATCGTAGATTTATTCAAATGTACTCTGATGTAGTTTGTGAAGTTGATAAAGAGTTATTTGAAGCTAAATTAAGTGAATTAAAAACTTCAAAGGGATATGAAAGTGATTTAGATATCACTGCAGAAGATTTTGAAAATATCATTATTCCTCAATATAAAGAAATTTTCAAAACTCAATTAGGTAGAGACTTTCCACAAGAAGCTAAAGAACAATTAATGGGAGCAATTTTAGCTGTATTCAGATCATGGAATAATGATCGTGCTATTATTTATCGTAACTTAAATGGAATTCCTCATGATTTGGGAACTGCTGTTAACGTACAACAAATGGTATTTGGTAATATGGGTGATGACTCAGGTACTGGGGTATTATTTACTCGTAATGCTGCTAATGGGGATAATCATATTTATGGTGAGTATTTAATTAACGCTCAAGGTGAAGACGTTGTTGCTGGTATTCGTACACCACAAAAAATTGCTAAATTAGAAGAAGATATGCCAGAAATCTATAAACAATTAGTTACAATTGTTAAAGGATTAGAAAAACATTATAAAGATATGCAAGACTGTGAATTTACAGTTGAGAATGGTAAACTATATATTTTACAAACTCGAAATGGTAAACGTACTGGTAAAGCAGCATTAAAAATTGCTGTAGATTTAGTACATGAAGGTTTAATCAATAAATATGAAGCAATGACAAGAGTTGAACCTGATCAAATCTCACAACTATTACATCCGAACTTTACACCTGCTGCATTAGCTGCTGCTGAAGTGTTGATTGAAGGATTACCTGCTTCACCAGGTGCTGGTGCTGGTAAAGTTTATTTAACTGCTGAAAAAGTTCATGAACAAGCTGTAGCTGGTGAAAAAGTTATTTTAGTAAGACACGAAACTTCTCCTGAAGATATTCAAGGTATGGTTGATTGTGAAGGTATTTTAACTTCTACTGGAGGAATGACGAGTCATGCAGCTGTAGTTGCTCGTGGTATGGGTAAATGCTGTATCGTAGGTGCAAAAGCATTATCGATTGATTATGATGCAGGAACATTTACAATTGATGGAAAAACTTATCCAGAAGGAACAGAAATTTCATTAGATGGTACAAGTGGTAAAGTATATATGGGAATTTTAGATTCTGAAGAATCTGAATTAACAGGTGATTTTGCTGAATTGATGTCTTGGGCTGATGAAATCAAGAAATTACAAGTTCGTGCTAATGCTGATAGCCCTCGTGATGCGGCTGTAGCTATTAAATTTGGAGCTGAAGGTATTGGTTTATGTCGTACAGAACATATGTTCTTTGAAGGAGATCGTATCGAATATGTAAGACAAATGATTTTATCTGATACAGTGGAAGAAAGAATTAAGGCATTAGATGAGTTATATAAATTCCAAGTTGAAGACTTCAGAGGAATCTATCGTGCGATGGTTGGATTACCGGTAACAGTACGTTTATTAGATCCACCTCTTCATGAATTTTTACCACATACTGATGAAGAATATCAAGCAGTTGCTGATAAACTTGGAAAAACATTAGAAGAAGTGAAAACTAAGGGCGCAACTTTAAAAGAAACTAATCCAATGTTAGGACATCGTGGTTCACGTTTAGCAGTAACGTATCCAGAAATCTATAATATGCAAGTTAGAGCAATTATTGATGCAGCGATTGATGTTGAAAGAGAATTAGGATGTACAATCGTACCAGAAATCATGTTACCATTGATTGGTAGTGAATCTGAAATCGTTTATGTGAAAGATAATGTTACAAAAGCAATTGATGCCGCAATTATGGCTAAAAATGCAAAAATTGAATATAAGATCGGTACAATGATTGAAATTCCAAGAGCTGCTTTAACAGCTGATGAAATTGCAAAACATGCTGAATTTTTCTCATTTGGAACTAACGATTTAACTCAAATGACATTTGGTTTCTCTCGTGATGATGTAGGAAGTTTCTTGCCTGAATATATTAATCGTAAAGTAATTCAAGTTGATCCATTCGTATCGCTTGATCAAAGTGGTGTTGGTCAATTAGTAGAAATGGCTGCAAACAAAGGTCGCAGTGTTCGTCCAAAAATTAAATTAGGTATTTGTGGTGAACATGGTGGAGATCCAGAATCAATTAAATTCTGTCATAAAACAGGTTTAACTTATGTATCTTGTTCTCCATATCGTGTGTTAATTGCACGTTTAGCTGCTGCTCAAGCTGCTGCTGAGGAAATTATCCTAGAACACACTACTGATAAAGTATTAGTTGCTGATAAATAGCTGATAAACGTCTCTTAATTTAAAGAGACGTTTTTTTATTTGTGTAAAGTAGGATATTTGGTATAATAGATATGGTGATAAAATGAAAAATATTATAATTGTAGCAACAGGTGGAACAATTGCAGGAAGTGGCAAAGTTGGAAAAGCAACTAATTATCAGGCTGGAAAAATCAATATTAAGGAAATAATTGACTCTATTCCAATGATTAATGAAGTTGCTAATTTAAAAGCAATTCAGCTTTTTAATGTCGATAGTAATGAGATGAATGAAGAACATTGGATAATTTTAGCTAATAAAATAAATGATTTGGCTTCTCAAAAAAATGTTGATGGTATTGTAGTTACTCATGGAACTGATACATTGGATGAGACAGCCTATTTTTTAAATCTTACAATCAATACATATAAGCCAGTCGTTTTGACAGGGGCAATGAGACCAGCGAGTGCAACTAGTGCAGATGGTCCGATTAATTTATATCAAGCTGTTTGTTTGGCTTCGTGTGATGATGCTTTGGGACATGGCGTAATGGCAGTCTTTTCAAGTACAATTTATTCAGGGCGAGATATCCAAAAAATTAGTAATTTTAAAACTGATGCATTTGATCAAAAAGATTTTGGATGTTTGGGTTATATGAATGATGATAAAGTTATGATGTTTTCAAGAACTTTTAAAAAACATACATTGCAATCAGTTTTTAGTGAAAAGCCAATTACTGAATTGCCTCCGGTAGGGATTGTCTATTACTATGCTGGTGCTAAACCTGATATTTTGACGATGATGGCTCAGAATCATCGAGGGATTGTGATAATTGGCAGCGGTAGTGGTAATTATAGTCAAGCATGGCTGAATGAAATTGAAACACTAGGTGCTCAAGGAATCATTTTTGTTAGAGCGTCTCGGGTTAATCAGGGAATTGTATATGAGAGTGATGTTTTTGATCCTCATAATGTCTGTATACCGTCTAATACTTTGTCAGGACAAAAAGCTAGAGTGCTTCTAATGCTTGCTTTAAGTGTTACTCAGAATACAAAAGAAATTAAAAGAATTTTTAATGAATATTAAAGGGGGCACATGTACGTGGAACGAATCAAACTTAATTTAGATAGTATTGCAATGATGCTGTTTTGTGCTCGATTAAAAGCGTATAAAGAGGTCCCACTTTCTAATGAGGAATGGTTGTTAATTGAGCGGATTATAAAAAAGAAGGGGTTAAAAGGACCTGCTAGTTTGCTGTCGATGAATCAGACAGAACTTGAAGAAATTTTAGAAATAAATGAATTTATTGCTTATAAAATGGCACGAAGAATTGAAACGATGAATATTTTTTTTAGTGTTCTTAATAATCTGGAGGGAAATGGAATTAATGTTACTACAAAATATGAAGATAATTTCCCTAAATTGTTAACTAAACACCTAAAGAAAAGGGCTCCATTATATGTGTTTTATTGTGGTAATATTGAATTAGTTGGAGAAGGAATTTCTTTGATGGGTCTTAATAAGGTTACTAAAAAAGATCGCGCCTATACCAAAAGATTGGTAGATAAAGCAATTGAAGATAATCTAATTTACATTTCCAATGATGCTAAAGGAATTGATGATGTTGCTTTGCATTACGCACTTTATCATGGTTGTCATTGTATTAGTTTTGTTTGTGAGCGACTTGGTGCTAAAAGCAAAGACTATACTAGATATATTAAATCCGGACAATTAGTGATGCTGAGTGCTGAGGATCCAAACTGCTATTTTGATGTAACTAATGCAATTGAGCGTAATAGCTATGTATGTGCATTGTCAAAATATCAAATTATTGTTTCAAGTAGTATTAATAATGGCGCAACATGGTTTACTTCGTTGCAAAATTTACACAATAAATGGACTACACCTTTAGCTGTTGAAGGGTTATATTTAGGAAATGATCGGTTACTTGATATGGGAGTGACACCAATATATATAAAAGATGTATTGTCTGATTATTCGTTCGATATGATTTATGATAGAAACAAAAAAATTGTTGAAGATGCAGAAGTCAATATTGATCAGATGTCAATATTTGAATTTATAGGAGAATAGAATGAATTTTGATTATAAAAAATATCCAGTGACAGCCGGGGTGATTGGAATATGTATTTTAGTTTATTGTTATACAACCGTTAAATACGGTTTTGAAATGAATGCTTATCAAGGAATCAGAGCAGGTGGATTTAATCCAATTTTGGTTTTGGCAGGAAATCAATATTGGCGATTAATTAGTGCAAACTTTATTCATTTTGGAATTATGCATATTTTTTGTAACTGTTATTCATTAGTTAATCTAGGCTCAGTTATGGAATATTTGTTGGGAATGAAGCGTTATTTGATTATTTTGATTGCTTCTGCCCTTGCAACTACGATTTTACCAACAGTTTTTTATATTTTGACTGGAAATGGTGCTAGTAGTATTATGGGAGGTATTTCTGGAGCTATTTTTGGATTGATGGGAGCTTTATTAGCATTGGCTTGGAAATTTAAAGATGTTTATGCATATTTATTCAAGCAAATATCGTCAAGTGTTCTATTGATGCTGCTGATTTCTATATTGGTGCCTTCGATTTCTTTATCTGGACATATTTCAGGTATGATTGGTGGTTTTATTGCAACTTTACTAATTATCAAATTTATGCCTTTACGCATTTGGAAAAAGAAAAAACCGGAAAATTATCATAATCTTGTCAATTAATAATCAGATATAGTAAAATATAAACATATAGAGGAGAGTACAATGAAACAAAAAGTAAGAAAAGCAATTATTCCAGCGGCTGGATTAGGAACAAGATTTTTACCAGCAACTAAAGCACTAGCAAAGGAGATGTTGCCAATTGTTGATACCCCAACAATTCAATATATTATCCAAGAAGCAGTGGATAGTGGAATTGAAGAAATTTTGATTATTACTAATTCAAATAAACATGCGATGGAAAATCATTTTGATAAGTCGTATGAATTAGAAGCGCGTTTAACAGAATCAGGTAAAATGGAACAAGTTAAAATGATACAAGATATTGCTGATATGGCAAATATTTATTATATTCGTCAAAAAGAGCCAAAGGGATTAGGTCATGCGGTATTATGTGCAAAATCATTTATTGGTGATGAGCCATTTGCAGTATTATTAGGTGATGATATTGTTGTAAATGATGGTGGTGAGCCAGCATTAAAGCAATTAATAGATGCGTATATAAATAAAGAAGCATCAGTTGTTGGGGTACAGACAGTTGAACATAAAGATGTTTGTAAATATGGAATTGTCAGTCCGTCACATTCGCATCCTCGTGAAAATGGTGGGCGTTTAGTTAAGTTAAATAATATGGTGGAAAAGCCGGCAGTTGAAGAAGCTCCTAGCGATATGGCAGTATTAGGAAGATATGTTTTGACACCAAAAGTATTTGAATTGTTAGAAACTCAAGGGAAAGGTGCTGGTGGAGAAATCCAGTTAACAGATGCTATCAAACGTTTAATGGATATTCAAGCGGTCTATGCGTATGACTTTGAAGGGATTCGTTATGATGTTGGTGATAAGTTTGGTTTTATTAAGGCAACGATTGATTTTGCATTAAAGCGCGAAGATTTAAAAGAAAAGGTTCAAGCATATATAAATTCACTTGTAAAGGATGTTAAATGATGAGTTTTCAAGAGAAATATGAAGAGTATAAACAAAGAAAAGAAGCGCAAGCGTTTTTTAATCAAAATAATGATCAAAAAGTATATGGGAAAGATTATTTAATAGCTATTTTAGTTGGATTTGGTTCAACGATCGTTATGGGATGTATTTTAACCTGGATTATTTCTAAAATAGGTTTTAATTTTTCATACTTTACTATTTTAATTGGAATTTTTGAAGCTCAGGCAATAAAAAAAGTATTGAATAAAAGTGGTCAACAATTAGCCATTATTGCTGCAGTTACTTTTGTTTTAGGAATTGTCGTGGCACAAGCAATTTTTATAAGTATAACGCTACCTTTTTTTAATGTCAGCATGCTAGTTGAAACATTCAAATATTGTTTCCAAAATATGATAACAGGTGATGTGTTAAGTACAATTATCTATTTATTTGGTGCGATTGCGGCATATATGGCATTAAAAGATTAAATATATTAATTTAAAAGAATATAATTGGCTGATCGGTTTTAGTGATCAGCTTTTTTGTTATATTATTTTTAATAAAGATTGATGGATTCAAGGTAAATGGATTGTTAAATAAAAACATTCTTTTTATTTAAAATGAAAAAATAATGCCTTTCTATATTTGTGAGGGTCTTTTAGTAATTATAACTAGCAATACAAAAGGCTACGTAGTATAATAATGGTATGCAAAAGGAGGATTTTTAAAAATGGCTAAAAAGTTTTTATCAATGGATGGTAATACTGCTGCAGCGCACGTTGCGTATGCGTTTACTGAAGTAGCAAGTATTTATCCAATTACACCTTCATCTCCAATGGCTGAAAATGCGGAAGCATGGTCTGCCCAAGGTAAAAAAAATATCTTTGGTTCACCTGTTAATGTAATTGAAATGCAATCAGAAGCCGGAGCTGCTGGTGCTGTCCATGGGGCGTTACAAGGTGGTGCACTTGCAACTACTTTTACTGCGTCTCAAGGTTTATTATTGATGATTCCTAACTTATACAAGATTGCTGGGGAATTATTACCTGGTGTATTCCATGTATCAGCAAGAGCACTTGCAACAAGAGCATTAAATATTTTTGGTGATCATCAAGATATTTATGCTTGTCGCCAAGTTGGAATGCCAATGATTTGTTCACACTCAGTTCAAGAAGTAATGGATTTAGGAGGAATTGCACATTTAACGGCAATTAAATCATCTGTTCCTGTAATGCACTTCTTTGATGGATTTAGAACATCTCATGAAATTCAAAAAGTAGAAGTAATGGATTATGATGTATTAGAAAGTCTTTTAGATAAAGAGGCTCTTGCTAAATACAAGAAAAATGCAATGAATCCACACACTAACCCAATTGAGCGCGGTGGGGCTGAAAATGATGATATTTATTTCCAAGGTCGTGAAGCTCAAAACAAGCATTATGATGCAGTGGTAGAAGTAGTTGCTGATTATATGAAAAAGATTTCTGAAATTACCGGTAGAGAATATGCTCCATTTACATATTATGGGGCACCTGATGCAGCAAGAGTAATCGTTGCAATGGGATCAGTAACAGAAACAATTAAAGAAACAATTGATGAAATGAACCGTCGCGGTGATCGCGTAGGTTTAATTAAAGTACATCTATATCGTCCTTTCTCTGCCAAATACTTATTAAAAGTATTACCTAATACAGTGGAAAAAGTAGCTGTTCTAGATCGTACTAAAGAAATGGGTGCTACTGGAGAGCCTTTATATTTAGATGTTGTTAGTGTCCTTAAAGACGTTAAACATGTAAGAGCAATTGTTGGTGGACGTTATGGTATGGGTTCTAAAGATACTACTCCTCGTCAAATCAAAGCAGTATATGATCATTTATTAGAGGATGCTCCATTTACTTCATTTACAATTGGTATTAATGATGATGTAACTAATCTATCATTAAAAGAGGATCCTGAATTTAATGTTGATGCTGATTATACAGCATGTCTATTTTATGGTTTAGGTTCAGATGGTACTGTTTCAGCTAATAAATCTTCAATAAAAATCATTGGGGATCATACTGATTTATATTCACAAGCTTATTTTGCTTATGATTCTAAAAAAGCTGGAGGGGCAACACGCTCTAATTTACGCTTTGGGAATACTCCAATCAGAGCTACTTATTATGTAAATAATGCAGATTTTATTTCTTGTTCATTAGACAACTATGTAATTAAATATGATATGTTAAAAAATCTTAAAGATGGCGGAACATTCTTATTAAATACAGAGTTCTCAAAAGAAGAAATTATTGATTATTTACCAAATCGAGTAAAAAAACAATTAGCAGATAAAAAGGCTAAATTCTATATAATTAATGCCAATAAAATTGCTGGTGAAATTGGTATGGGAAGAAGAACTAATACAATTCTTCAATCTGCATTCTTTGCATTAAATCCCCAAATCTTACCAATTGAAAAAGCTGTTGAATATATGAAAGAAATGGCAAAGAAAACATATAGTAAAAAAGGTGATGCTATTGTCCAACTTAACTACAAAGCAATTGATGCAGGTAAAGACGCAATTGAAGAAGTAGCTGTTGATAATTCTTGGTCTGATTTAACAGTAACTGCAACTAGAAGTACTACTGGAGATGAACATTTTGATGAATTTGTTTCAGTAATCAATAGTTTAGATGGTTATGATTTACCTGTTTCTGCTTTCATGGATAAATTAGATGGTTCAATGAAATCAGGAGTGGCAATCAAAGAAAAGCGTGCAATTGCAACTGAAGTTCCTCGTTGGAATAAAGATAACTGTATTCAATGTAATAACTGTGTAATGGTTTGCCCTCATGCAACGATCAGAGCGTTCTTGCTTGATGAAGAAGAAATGGCTAATTTACCAGAAAACATTGGTGATGATGTTTTAGTTCCAATGGGTAAAGATATGGGTGGATTAGTATATCGTATCCAAGTTTCACCGGATAACTGTGTTGGATGTGGTTTATGTGTTACTGAATGTCCAGGTAAGAAAGGTGAAAAAGCTCTTGAAATGGTTAGTGTGAAAGATGAATTAGTACATGCTCCCTTAGCTGATTACATGTATGCTAATGTTAAATATCGTGATGATAAGTATCCATTAACTACAGCTAAAGGTGTTGGTTTCATGAGACCGTATTTTGAAGTTTCAGGTGCTTGTGGTGGATGTGGTGAAACACCATACTATCGTTTGGCTTCACAATTATTTGGTAAGGATATGATGATTGCTAATGCTACTGGATGTAGTTCAATTTATAGTGGTTCTACTCCTTCTACACCTTGTGCGATTGATGGAAATGGTCAAGGACCAGCATGGGCTAACTCATTATTCGAAGATAATGCTGAATTTGGTTTCGGAATGAAATTAGCTGAAAATTATAAAGTTGGGCATCTATTACGTATTATTGAAGAAAATAAAGATGCTTGTGAACCGGAACTGAAGGCTTTATTGGAAGAGTATGTTGAAATCAATGGTGATCGCGCTAAAGAAAGAGAGCTTGTGCCTCAAATCATGACTGCGGTTAAAGCTTCAAGCAACGAAGCAATTAAAGAATTGTTAAATCATGAAGGAGATATGGTAAGTAAATCTCAATGGATCATTGGTGGTGATGGATGGGCTTATGATATCGGCTATGGTGGATTAGATCATGTTATTGCAAGTAACCAAAATGTTAATATTTTAGTACTTGATACTGAAGTATATTCTAATACAGGCGGACAATCTTCTAAATCATCTCAAGCTGGATCAATCGCCAAATTTACTGCTGGGGGTAAATCAGCTGCTAAAAAAGATTTAGCACAAATCGCTATGGCATATGGACATGTTTATGTTGCTCAAGTTGCTATGGGAGCAAATCCTGTACAAACAATTAAAGCATTCAAAGAAGCTGAAGCTTATAATGGACCTTCTTTAATCATTGCTTACTCTCCATGTATGGAACATGGTATTAAAGGTGGTCTTGCAAATCATCAAAGACAACAAAAAGATGCTGTATCTTGTGGATACTTCAACTTATTGAGATATGATCCTCGTCTTGAAGATGCAGGAAAGAATCCTTTGCAAGTTGATTCTAAAGCACCAGACTTTGATAAATTTAAAGATTTCTTGTTATCTGAAAACCGTTTTGCACAATTGTTAAAGGTTAATCCAGAACATGCGGAGGCATTAATGGAGAAATGTTTAGCTGATGCTAAAAAACGTCGTTTAAGATTAGATAGAATGGCATAAAAAGTTTAAATCAGAGGAAAAATCCTCTGATTTTTTCTTATTCGACTGCAAATATAGTTGATTATTACACTGTTTTTTGGAAACTTAATAAAAAAATAAAAAAAATGTATAAAATTCTTTACAAGAGCAAATATTAGTGATAGAATAATCATGCACTCGAGATAAGAGTGGAGATCATTGAAAACTAAACAGAATTAAGAAACACACGTCAATATCCAGAAGGAT